>Ga0209292_1000533_pt1 | contig 49806 bp, 36 predicted proteins | sample GOMGulsemesocosm_2_FD_184634 | JGI IMG/M metagenome (GOLD analysis project Ga0209292, IMG submission 184634) | Methane-oxidizing microbial communities from mesocosms in the Gulf of Mexico - GOM9C Gulf of Mexico (SPAdes) (version 2) | ecosystem: Environmental > Aquatic > Marine > Cold seeps... | reverse complement strand
TCTTTCCTGGTGCTCTTCATCGCTTTTCACATAATTGAGCAGTGGCAACACTTCCACCACAACCTTATCTGCATCGTCACGGTTGTTAATATACTCAACAGCGCTTTTGAGATGACTACTGTGTTTACTGTATATTCCAGTTCGGTATTTCTTGCCAACATCGTCCCCTTGCTTATTCATGCTGTGTGGGTCAATTATTTCAAAAAAGTAATCTATCAGGCGATTAACCTGCACTTTGTAAGGATCAAAGGTTACTTTTACGCACTCAGCATAGCCATCATAAGGGCTATTTGTGGTGTTGGTTAGGCCATTGGCTCGACCCGCTTGCGTGACACAAACGCCAGGTAGGTGTTTAAGAAATTCCTGCACGCCCCATAGGCAACCACCGGCAAAGTATATAATTTCTCGCTGGTTGTTAATGTTCTTATGTTGTTGCGTTTTCATATTTAGTTTTTACCAAAAAGATTATGTTTATACCTGTGAGCAATGCAGGCCTACAAAGTAACAGCGTCCTAACTCAGTACGAATGATTATCATGTGCAATGTTTTACCCGCTAAGATACAATGCTGATTGACATAGCAATTATTTATTTTCAGCCCAGCCTTATCTTACGATATTTACATGTGGTTAAGTGACAGATAATTGTTTTTTACCGATCGTTCTAACAGTGTAAATAGAGAAAATTAACATGATTCGAGTTGTACAAATTGCTTTGCCTGCTTTGTTATTTAGCATATCGACTTTCTCATCGGCATCCGATGAGGGTAATAAAGTAAATAAAGAGATTGAGAAAATTACGGTTGAGGGCTCAGCGACCGCTAACACCAAACCGGTGGGAACCTTTGGTTCACCGGTTTCAAATCTAGAATATGATCCGCGCCTTGATCTACAATCACGCAATATGGCGGAAGCTCAAGCCGATGTAACGATTCGTGGTGGTATTTTTGAAAATACCGGATTTAGGGTGGGCAGCACGACATTGTTTGATCCGCAAACCGGACACTATGCTGCGGAGATCCCCATTGCTCAAGAAATGTTGAGTAGCGCTAATGTACTTACCGGCGCAGATAATGCGCTGCTCGGTATTAATAGTTCGGTGGGTACTGTTTCCCGCAACTGGAAAGCAATAAAAACCTCTGGCAGCGCTTCAATTGGCCTAGGTAATAATAACTTTAACCTGCAACGAGTTCACAGTGCTGTCAGCATGGCTCTGGGGGATTCTAAAGATTGGACTATCGGTTTTGAAGGTGAACACTCTCGCTCTGAAAGTGACGGCACTATCGATAATGGTGACCATGATTTCCAACGAACATCTGGCCGTATTCAGTTAGTCGGACCGTCATCGCAGACAGATCTATTTTTTGGTACTCAAGAGAAGTTCTTTGGCTGGCCAAATATGTACACGCCATTTAATGTCAATGAAACTGAAGACCTTAAAACACGATTATTGATCCTCAATCATAAACAACATTATGCGCAAGACAGCACATTTGAAATTTCCACTTACTATCGTCGCAACAACGACCATTATGTTTTTTCTCGTGAAAACCCAAATATGTTCCAAGCTTTTCACCAAACTGATGTCAAATCGATAGCGTTGTCCGGTCGCCACGTACAAACAGCATCATTTGCACTCAATTACTCAGCACAGTTTATAGCAGACGAAATTGAATCAACCACGCTTGAAAATAACTTTACCTCTCGTCATTATTACAAAGTCAGCGTCTTGCCTGAATACCAAATGGATCTACAAGATGATCAGCAGTTAGCTTTCCGCCTCGGCGCTACTTTTGACGATACTAATCGAGATGATTCCCAAGTTTCACTCATTGGTGATATAACGTGGAACACTATAACTGCTGACGACACTTCTCAAACTATCTACCTGTCTTATGCGCAAGCGAGTCAAGTAGCCGGTTACACGGCGATAGGTGGTAGTAACAGCGGTGGGTTGTTTAGAAGTAACTATGATCTTGAGCGAGAAACCACTAAAAACACTGAATTAGGCTTGGCATTAGATTCAGAAACTTGGCACCTTGATTCAGCCATTTTTTATCGACAAGATGACGATTTAACCGATTGGACTTACAGCTTAAGTTCAACCTCTGCTCGTTCGGCCAACCCGGTCGATATAGACACCTTGGGCCTAGAAATACTGGCGATAAAGCGCTTAGAAAACGCAGAAATAATCACTAGCTATACCTTCCTTAAGAAATCGGAAGATTATGGCGCGGCGGATATAGATGCTAGTTTTTATGCATTGAACTACCCTGATCATCGTGTCACCTTAGGTATTGTGTGGCGTCCTACCGAGATTATCGAAGTCCGTGTTGATAACGAATGGCGTAAGCAACAAGAAAATATCCTGAGAAACGGTGATGACGATGCGCTATTTAGCCACCTAACCTTCACTATTTCTCCTGCGCAATTTGCAGGGCTCGATATTATTATTGCTGCTGACAACCTTTGGGACGAATCTTTTGAAGAGGTTCCTGGTACCCCAGGACGCGGAGAGCAATACAGCATTAGTGCGACTTATCACTGGTAATAGCAACGCGTAACAACAGGGACGTTGTTACGCCGCCAACGCAAATGCAAATCATTCTTGATTAAGGTGTTTTTTACTGTACTATAGCTCGCAATCTCAATCATCTAGTTCGCTAGATTGGCGATAAGTTTTATGAATAGCGCAGTACTAACTCCAGACGATAAGAGTATCCATCGCATATACTTGCAGCATAACCATTGGTTAGTACATTGGTTAACTAAAAAGCTCGATTGTCCGCACCATGCCTTCGATTTGAGCCAAGATACCTTTATGCGCATCATTGCCAAGGGCAATGCTGGCCGCATCGAACAACCTCGCGCCTATTTAACCACCATCGCCAAGGGTTTATTGGTTAACTGGTATCGGCGACAATCATTAGAGCGCTCATACCTTGAATCACTAGCACTAAGCCCAGAATTGTCGACCCTTTCAAGTGAAGACTACCATCTTGTTTTTGAAGCCTTAAATGAAATTGATAACGCGCTGGACAAATTAAAACCGGCGGTTAAACAAGCCTTTTTACTGGCGCAAATTGAAGGTTTAAAATACCAACAAATTGCCGATCACATGGATATTTCCTTGATCACCGTAAAACGTTATATGAAACAAGCCCTAGTGCAATGCTTAACGCTAATGCCAGATTAAGCGCGGGAGCATTAATATGAAGCACTCGCCGCAACAACCTATACCACCGCATATTCTGGCAGAGTCTGCCGACTGGTTAATGTGCTTAAACGAAGGGGAATTATCACCACAGCAACAACAAGATTTTATCCATTGGCAACATGCTAGCGCGGATCACGCAAGAGCCTGGCAAAAAGCGCAGCGGTTATTGCAAAATTTTGAGCATATTCCTGGCGAACTAGCGATGTCGACCTTAAATCGACCAAACGATCCAAGCCGCCGTGCTGCCATGCTAAAGCTTGCACTCGTTATTGGCGCTATTCCGCTAATGGGCACTAGCTACTATCATTTAACCCGTGAGCAAGCTGGCTACGTCAGTAAAATGGGCCAACAACGCACCATTACCTTGCCCGATGGCAGTGAGCTATTACTAAATACCGATACTCAACTCGATGTACACTATCAACCTCAGCAAAGGCTAATTGAACTCCATCGTGGTGAAATACTGGTGCAAACCGCCAACAACATCAGTAAACAACTTGGCCAACCAATGCACGCGCCAAGTAAACGCCCTTTTAAAGTCCAGCTTAACAACATTCAATTAGAGGCCTTAGGCACACGTTTTATTGTGCGCACGGCGTCGACTCATCAACAAAAGAAACAGCATTATCTGGGCGTATTAGAAGGTGCGGTACGAATTAGCCTGCATGCGAGCCAAACCAAGCCAAGCCAGAGTCGTTACCTGCAAGACAATATGGTGATAAATGCCGGTCAGCAAGTGTATTTCAGTGATAAGGGCATCCAACCAGCGACTCCAATAACAGCAGTGAGCAGCGCTTGGAGCAACGGCATGTTAATGGCCGACAACCAGCCTCTAACTGATTTTGTTGCTGAGTTGTCTCGCTATCGCCGTGGTTTTATTCAAATTGATCCCGCGATTAGAAATCTTGCCGTGTCGGGCTCCTTTCCCCTGGATAATATAGAGCAAACGTTAACCATGCTCAGTGCTACTTATCCAGTGAATATAACCCATCGCTTTGGCCTCTATTGGGTAGCGATCGCGCCTAAATCAATAAAAAAGTGAAATAATTAAGATTTATTGATACTTTTTTGCCGTTCGCTTGGCATAGGAGGTAAGCAACTTATTTAACCTTAAGGAAATATCTCCCAATGACCAATTCATCGACATCGCACACTGCGATAGCAAATGCTGGGCACCGTTTATCGACACGCTTAACACCATTAAATTGCGCAATCAAAGCCGGTTTAATCGGTTTAGCGCTCAGTGGTAGTGTATTAGTCCCTGCCCATGCTAACGACACCAACAGTATCAAAAAGCACCACGCTAGCAAGCAACAAGCCTATCAAATATCGGCGGGGGCGTTATCTTATAATGTGTCACGCATTGCTAGCAATGCTGGCATCGCCTTGTCTTTTGACCCTAAGCTAACCGACGGTCTAAAGAACAACGCGGTCGAAGGTAATTTTCGCGCGCTGGAATTAATCGAAAAATTATTGATTGGCAGCGGCTTAAAACTGATTAAAAGCAACGAGACCAGTTATAGATTAATCAAAGAGTCCGCCGCTATTACAACCCTCGCGCTAGCGGTAGTACAAGGTGACAATTTACACGATGGCAGTGCGGCAGATGGCTATAGCAATGATGGCGTGACCAATATTGGCATATGGAATAAGCGTAGCCTGCAAGAAACGCCCTATTCTATTAATGTGGTTGCAGCAGATTTCATTCAAAATATACAGGCAACCAGTAGCGATCAGTTATTTAAAATGAACCCCGTGACCCAGTTTAGCTGGCCGCAGGCACAAAATGATTCACCGTATATCTATACGCGCGGTTTTCAAACAGGTACTTCGTCTCGTAATGGGGTAACGCGCGATGGTTATGATCATGGGGTTAGCATGGCTGATGTTGCAAAAGTCGAAGTCCTTACTGGCATGTCTGGTTTTCTTTATGGCGCAGGCAATATTGGCGGCATGGTCAATTACGTCAGTAAGCGTCCGACCGATGAGCGCTTTAGTGCCGTAACAGTCGGTAATACTAGTGGCGCTAACGCTTATGTTCACGGTGATTTGGGCGGTCGCCTTGGTCATGATGGTGATTTTGGCTATCGTATGAATGTATTAACCCAAGATGGTGAAACGGCTGTGGCACAACAACATGCCGAGCGTAATTTTGTCAGCCTCGCCTTAGACTGGCAAGCAACGGATGACTTGTTAATACAGCTCGATGGCTCATTTCGTGATTACCAACTCAACGGCCGTCAGGGGTATTGGAGTTTAGGGAAAGATCAAACTCAAGCCAGTGGTAAAGCCATTCGACCAGATGCCGACGATGTCGATAGCGATCTGCTGTGGGGACAAACTTGGGCCTACCAAAACACTAAAACCGAGCGTTTTGGCGCAAACCTAGACTGGACAATCACCGATGTAGTGTCATTACGTGCAGGTTATCTTAATGAAGAGGTGACGCGTCATAGCGCCTTGTCATTTAACACCATCAATGCCGACAGTAGTTATAGTCAAAGCACTCATACTAATAGAAAAGCTCCGCATACTATTGATAGTGTAGGTGGTTTTGTTTTACTCGATGTTACTTTTACTACCGGAGCCATCGACCATACATTGATCACAGGCTATCGCTATAGTGATAACCAGCAGGCTCGATTTAGAGATGGTCGCAGTAATAAACTCAAACAACAAAATCTTTCTTTTGCCGCGCCAACTAACGTTGCTGAGCCGATATGGCAAGAGTATGGTGTTCAGGGCAGTTATGTTCGCGCTAAGTGGGGCACCACAAACATTAGCCTCGGTGACGATATTCGCTTTAATGAGCAGTGGTCTACTCTAGTGGGGTTAAGTTATGCCAACATCTATGCTAAAGGTTTTAATAAGTCACTGGCACCTACCTATCATTATGATGAAAGTGCCTTAACACCCAGTGTCTCTGTTATTTATCAGCCTCAAGACAATATCACCACCTATGTCAGCTACATGGAAGGCCTTGAAGAAGGTGGCGTTGCTAGCGATGACGATGATGTTATTAATCCGGGTGCAGTAATGAAACCGTTAATGAGTACCCAGTTCGAGTTGGGCGCGAAACTTAATGTTGACGGCATGCTGTTAACCGCAGCCATTTTTGAAATAGACAAAGGGCTTGAGTATTATAAAGAGCTTGCTGACGATAAGAGAAAATTAGTTCAGGATGGCCGACAGGTGCACCGCGGGTTAGAGTTTACGGCGACCGGCAAGCTGACCGACAATGTAACATTGGTTGGTGGTATAACCTTACTCGATGCGCAAAGTAAAAACCAAAAAATAGCATCAGATTTAGCCGGAAAAATACCCAAAGGAGTAGCCGAGAAAATGGCTAAGCTTTATGGCGAGTATCATATCCCTGCGGTACCGGGTTTGGTGATAAATGGTGGTTTCAATTATACTGGCGACTTTTACGGCGATACCAGCAATACTGACAAGTTAGCTGCATATACCCTCGTAGATATAGGTGCGCGCTACGCGCTTGATTTTGCCGAGCAAGTAGTGACCCTAAGAGTAAATGTTAATAATTTGACCGACCATAGATATTGGGCCAACGATCGTTTTCTTGGCGATGGACGTCGCGTGACACTCTCGGCAAATATGAGTTTTTAGCCACAACTAAGGTAAACAACAACGCCGCTTTATTACGCTAACATGGTAATAAAGCGGCGTATTTTTTTGTCCTCAGCCGCAGTTTTACTCACTATTTCCCTGTTCATGTTGCTAAAAACTAGCGCGACTAATCAAAGTATCTTCATATCACGCGAGCATTATGTGCTTTTCCACGTTAGGATAATTACTCAACACCCGACATTTTGCACAATCGCCGCCAAAGCTAGCGTCGATATCGGCGAAGTGATCAGGAAAAGCCTTTAGCTCGATGTTAGAAGTCGCTGCTAATAGCACTTGCGCTAGTTAATAGTGCAAATGGTATTAGATACCCTTTGCTAAGAAAAAGGAGTCTTCACTAATGACAAGTTATCAACTGTGGCAATGTCTTGTTTGTGGTCTTATTTATGATGAGGCCTTAGGTTGGTCAGAGGACAATATTGCGCCAGGTACTCGCTGGGCAGATGTTCCTGCCGATTGGGCGTGTCCCGATTGTGGCGTTGGCAAAGAAGATTTTGAGTTATTGGGGCCAAGTGATGGTGTTCCTACCAGTAAAGTAACAAGCCAAATAGTCGTCAACCACACATTGCTATTTGAGCAACCACAAAGTAGGACGATAGCCAGCACAGCGCTGCCACTAATTATTATTGGCAGTGGTCTTGCCGCCTATCACCTAGCCATTGAAGTGCGCAAACTCGATACCAGCAGACCTATTACCCTGATAACCAGTGATAATGGCGATTTTTATAATAAACCGATGCTATCGACCGGTTTTTCGCAAAACCAAAGCAGCGACCAAATTCGAACCAACACCAGCGAGGAAATGGCGAAAAAGTACCAGCTCACAATTCATATTCATACCAGGGTAAGCGCCATCGACAGCAGTAATAATACGCTGACGCTGGGTCAACATACCCTCGCCTTTCAAGATTTAGTGCTAGCCATCGGCTCATCATGCATCTCCCCGCCACTGCAAGGTGATGGCCTGGCCAACGTTTACCACGTTAATGATTTGATTGATTACCACCGTTTTCGAACCGCGATGGTCAATAAACGTCGGGTATTAGTGATTGGCGCCGGACTCATCGGCAGTGAATACGCTAATGATTTGGTCCACGCAGGCTACCAAGTAACGGTGGTTGATCCTGTTGAGCGAGTATTGGCCGCGCTGTTGCCGCTAAAAGTATCACAACAAGTGCAGCAAAAGCTGCACGACAAAGGCGTGAGCTTCTGCTTTGGCGCGGTTGTAGAGCACATTAACAACCACAAAAATGGAATTGTCGCCACCTTGAGTAATGGCAAAACTATTGCGGCCGACATCGTGTTGTCGGCGGTCGGTGTAAGCTCTCGCACAGCCTTGGCTAGCGCAGCCGGAATTGAGGTTGAACGGGGTATTAAAGTCGATTCCCTGTTGCAATCATCAACGCAGCGCATTTATGCTTTAGGAGATTGCGCGCAAGTTAATCACCAAGTTCATTGCTACGTCGAACCATTATTACGCTGCGCGCGAGCACTGGCTAAAACCTTAACTGGCTCACCGACACCGGTAGTCTATGATCCTATGCCCATTGCCATCAAGACTACTATTAATCCAGTCGTCGTGTGCCCTCCACCCCTAGGCGCTAAGGGAAAATGGCAATATAACAGCGATAGGGAAAACATTGTCGCGCTGTTTTTAGATCGGCGTCATAAGCTACTCGGATTTGCATTGACCAACTCAGCCCGAGCCCAACGATTGACGCTTCTTGCCCGCGTCAATCACGACACAAACGAGAAAAACAACCTTGGCCAACCACCAGCTGCATAAAAGTTGCTGGTGATTTTTATGCTATGTTGGCCGTTGCCCATTCAATCCGTCTCTAGGAACAATAAAACTTGCCGATTAACATTATAAGGTAATCACCCGATAGTGGTTATTTGGGGATGTGTAGTTACTTTACTAGATAACTCGTAATGGGGTACATAGCGCCATAGAAATAGTTGTGCTAAGTTGGTTTTTTGGTATGGGAAGAGCGGACTTCCCACACCGCCCTAACGAGGAGCTATTAATTCCAGTCTAACTTCAATTCTTTATGATTTGATGCGCAATCTTTTAAATATAAGTTGATCAGGTTTTGATATGGTATGTCATTTTTATCTGAAAGCTGCTTAAAGTAATCCACGACCTCTTCATCAAGCCGAATGGTAATTTGTTTCTTAAGTTTTTTTATGTACGGATTTTTTGTTGAACCCGAAAAGTCATAACTATCACGCATAACGATATTCCTCGTATTGTTTTCTTTCCTTCTTTTCAGCTTTTCGTGCTGAAATAATTCGAATACGGTCATCCTTACCACGATAGCAATGGCAAACAACGAGTGTGTTGTGCTGTTCACTATTTCCCATGATGATAAACCGCTCTTCGCCGATTGAACTGTCGGGATCTGATATTAAACGTGCGTATTCATCTAAAAAGACAGTTTCAGCTTCATCAAAGCTTATGCCGTGCTTTCTAATGTTTTTATGTGCTTTAACCTGATCTCGTTCAAAACTTAACCCATGCATAACTACATTGTAGTTACGTCATAATGAAATTACAAGTTCATCATAGAACGTTAACAATTTTTTTAGAGAAGGGCATTAGAAAAATACGGTGAAAGTAAAAATAAAAACGGAGCAAAACATTACCGATAGCTTGAGCAAGTATTTTGTTCAAGAAACAGAAAATACGCTGATTCGAGCTTCCTATGGGTTTAATATTTATAAGCTTTATGAAGTGTAGGAAGATAAAATTTGGGCATGGAAATCTGATTGATATTCAATGGCTTTTAAAGTCCCATTCATTTTAGTGATGTAATTTAGCACCAAAGGGCGAAACGATGTTAAGTTGTTGATTTATCGATGCTGAATGTTGCAGATACTTGCGGTTTTAAGTATTAGAAATAGTATCGTGAACTTAATAAACAAAACCGACCGTTCAAGCAAGTCGTAGGGTACTTTGCGCGATAGCGAGTTAGTTACCGAAATTAAAATCCTGTATTAAATATCTTTGTACTCTTTAAATCTCTCACCAAGATTTTTTTTGAAAATTGGACGATCTGTGACCTCGAGTGATTTTCCTGCATACTTTTCATAATTAGTACCATCCAGCGATGGTGATACATGAACAGTTCCTTTACTGTCTACCCCAATTAAGTTTAAATCGTATAAAGTATGTATATCAGCCCTCAGTAACAAGCCGTTCTGACAGTCATACCCACCCCCATTGGAATGAGTTTTGATGTGTGCAGCCTCTAGCGCTTCAACTGCCTTGCTGCCGCTAATCGCACAGGTTTTTTCATACTGTTGCATCAAAACCTCTCGAAATTTAGGCTGACCTCTACGCTGAATTATTTCTCGCATAACAGGTGTATCAGGGGAAGAGTCTTGACTGGAATCTGCACTTTTTGTATCACTATCTAATATATTATGTTCTTTATAATCATCTGGGTATAAACAATTCCCGCTGGTTCGATGGACTATCAGGTCTTCTTTTCCATTCGAAATTTTCGACACAAATAGTTCAAACTGTTTCTTTTGTTTACCTACTGATATTTCACTCAACAAGAATTTTTTTTCATTTATATCTTTCCAAGATTGATTGAAAATATTACACAAAACCTCTTGCACCACACTGGCTTCTGTTCTTATTTTCACATAAGAACTTTGTATTTTTGTCGGTTTTATAATGACAAATAATGGACAGCCTTGCTGCCCATCAATGACTTTTCGACCAATACTGATCTGAACGTTAGATCCCAAATGAGAATCATAAATATCTGGCGCTGTTGTAGCCAATTGTTGTCTATACTCAATAGTGAGATTAACTTATTGAAGGTATTGGCAATGAATACTAAATCATTTGTAAGTAAGCTTAACCAGATAACGAAACAACTTTCCTCGATGACTCCAGCGCAAAGAGAGATAGTTCACCAGTCAATTCAAGCCCTAGAGACTGAAATAAGTTCCGATGAACTTATTCAGCCTCTTTTTGACCTATCATCACAATGCCCGCATTGCGGATCCGCTCAATTGAAAAAGTGGGGTATGTCAGGGGCGATACAAAGATACCGCTGTAAAGGTTGTCATAAAACCTTTAACAACAAGACTAATACACCATTCGCTCGATTACATAAGTCTCACCTGTGGGAAGACTATGCGCGTTGTATGCAATTAAGATTAACCCTAAGAGAAGCTGCCGAGGTTTGTGGTATTAACCTTAAAACGGCTTTCTTATGGCGACATCGTTTTCTAGTTGCTCAAGCGGGTAAAAATGACGATAAGCTATCGGGAATTATTGAAGTTGATGAGTTTTTTCTGGCTTACTCAGAAAAAGGTTCGAACGCATTAACGGATCTGCGTCAACCCAGAAAACGAGGGGGTGACATTGATAAGCGAACCAAGGAAGGTCAAGTAGCCGTTCTGTTATCGATAGATCGCAGTAACCATATGATTAATCCTATGTTAGCTGCTGATACAACGGCAGAAATATCAGCTAATTTGACGGATAACATTACCGAAAATTCGGTAATATGCAGCGATGGTTCATGGTCCTATGTGGCGATTGCCAAACAAAAACATTGTGACCACAAGCGGTTAATCAACGGTAAAATCAGAGTAATAGATGAGGTGTACCATATCCAAACGGTGAATGGCGCGATAGCCAACTTTAAAGGCTGGGTTAACGGGAAAATGAAAGGTGTGGCAACGAAGTATTTATCTAATTATCTTGCGTGGTTCAGGGAAAGTAACGCAAAGCTAGATAAACAACAAATATTAGTCGCGGCTTACGGGTGACAACAGTATTTTGGAACAGCGCCTTATTTTTATATTGCCAAAAATTGAGAAAAGCGAGCACCACTTTCGCAGTACTCGCCCTTGATCATCAGTAACTAGATGCTAGCTACAATATGTACCTGTGGATTCTAAAACTAGACAAAGTCAGCCTCTAGGCCTCATTCCAGAGGCCAGTTTCAAACCCTACTATGTATTCTAATTTTGTACAATTACAAGTCACTAATGAATATCAGTTTTTATCATTTTCACTTTTCATTGGTTACATTGATCGACCATATAACGACCATCAGCAAATTTGGTTAACATTAACTTGCTGTGGCGTTTATAATCGGTGAGCCTTATTTGAAGATTAAATAGAGACTCAGTATAAATTAGCGGTGCGATCGACTGTGTATTGAACTAGTGCTTCGTCCATAGCTTTGCTTATCTAGTTGTAACTTCACCAACAACACTGAGATTAATATGTATTGAATAACCGATCGCCAGTATCGGGGCCTCGGCCACCAGATATTTCACTAACTTTAGCTCCTTTATATATATTCTCGGATGACCTTACTGTATACAACTGATGATCTTTAAATAGAGAAAGTGACGTAGAAGGAATTACTGTAGTAATTATCTTGGCACTCTTTCTTTCCATTTCAGGAAGTTGATCCAATAGACCAAAGATACTCTTTCCAGTATTAATCACTGCATCAACAATAATTATTTGTTTACCTAAGACCAAGTTTAAATCTTCAGTTGTCACAATGTCATTGTGCACAAAAATCATCGTAACTGATGCAGCTTTATCTTCTAACTCATCAGAAATGCCGCTTCCGAAATTCAACCCTGCTCGCATTAAAATTAATACGGCGTACTCATTGGAAGTTGAATTATCGTAAATGTTACCTGCAATAGTTTTTCCTAATTCATAATGTGCGGCTCTTAGTTTTCTTCCCATAATCATTGATGAACTTTTGCACACTTCGATTGCAGCGTTGATGCTCTCGTTTATCACTGAATCTTTTAATATAAACGTATTCATATAACCTTTTTCCCTGTACTTTCACTTAAATCATAATTATAAGCACCGCAAAATAATTGTTGAATTTGAGTGTCTTTCATCCATTCAAAATATGATACAACTTCACTATTAAGCTTTTGATGTGCAACAATATAACCATTACCAGCAACCTCTAACATCGGTACGTCTATCATCGAATCTCCAATAGCAGATACAATCTTACTTCGGTTCTGAAGCTCAATTACTAATTGTTTTTTTAACAATGGCGTAACTAAATACCCCTCAGCTCCCGAACTCCTATTTCCGTATAAAGAATCGAATAAATTATATTTCTTAGATATTAAATCCCATATTTCGTAAACCCCAGAGGTGACACCCAAAATATATGTGTTTTTCAATGAAGATATGTATTCAATAACATCGTTACCCTTAGTATTATCTTACTCAAAGCATCGAGAGATGCTTGATTGATTTCATCATGACTACAAGCTCTATATAAGCTTTCTACTTTAAAAAATTGATATGAAGTGTAACGATCATTACGGAAGATATTTTTTAATTTGTGTGCCGAAATGCCTAAGTTACAGCAGTAATCGTAAGTAACATCGTTCTGAGATACAGTTTTGTCACAATCAAATATAATAACTTCGTTTTTATTAGCTATCTCTTCAGGGATTTTATCAACAAGTTTTTTAGCAATCGTCTTGCAACAATATTTTGTTTCATAGTTTGTCACATACGATTTAATAAATTGAAGGCATGACTCAGTATCTTCATCAAGAATAATTAACTCCTTTTCTAAAGCGTCACATACCGATGTTAGCTCTCTTTTTTCATATGACTTCCATTTAAATATGTCATCCTTTGTAATTGAAATATTCTTTTTTTCGCCTTCGCTATCTCTTGAATACTGAACAATTAGCTTTGAAGGAGTATCTAAATAAAAAAATGAGTCATAAACATCCCTATCACTTTCGGTAAAAACAACTTGATAGCCATCGTCTTTAATAAAAGAGTAATGACCATCAACAATGACTAACTGATTCTCAAGTTCAGTTTCGTTTATTAAACAAGTGAACTTTTTTCTCAACGTCTCTTTTTTCGGTTCAGATAAATACTTAAATGAACACCCAAACTTCCGATTAGACAATTCATTTAAGATCTTAGCCCCTTCTAAATGGCATGTTTTTATTTGACAATAATCGTTTAGAAAACTAACAATTTTTTTAATTAGGTAATCTTTCCCACTTCTAGATACCGAAAGATACATAATGTGCGCTACGTTCATTTTCGAGTCTCCATTTCTTAATCCACCCGTCTCTAATTTTGTCTGTGATTTTTTGTCTGGTTTTCATTTTGAATCTCGAATATTAACCATCCAAAATGATAGACGAGAAATAACACAAGATCAACTTTCACCTACAAATCATATACTTATACGAAAGCAACCAATAATGTCAATAGAATTTACTTGAGGTAAAATTCAAATCACGAATCATTTAAGCCTATGATTTTAAATAAAACCAAGAAACTTTTTATTTACGATTCTGTAGGGGAATGTCAATAAACTCGTTTTGTACGGAGTCTCGTTCATATCATCATAACTAGCTGAGAGTTTGAATGTTCAGCAATGGGTAGTAAGAGGTCATTTTAAGAAGTCAAATACTAGATAAACACGATTAAAAGCAACATACTTTCTAATATGTAAGCCTATTTGTTATGGCTTTAAGTTGACACAGCCAAACAGAAAACATAAAACTCATTTAATTACAGCAACTTACCCACTACAATAAAATGACTTTTACTGTGCAACTGTTGGTTTTGGGGGGGGCGGATACACATAGGTATTAAAATGCTAAGAGGAAATCAAATAACATACAGGTTAATTAGCCTGTATGTTATTTTGCCATGATACGCATGGCATGTTCTATTAACGGAAATCAGCGCTAATATAATCAACACCAATTCTAGCTTCATGTTGTAACTGCAAATTTTGATATCTTGAAGAGTATACAGCTCTTAATTTCGCTACTGGGTAAACCGTTTTATCTACTACGATTAACTTTCCATGCTTATCAATATCGTTAAACTGAACTTTCTTACCCGTATCTGCATTGATTAATTCATCATTATGATTCAACACAACCACTTGCTCTATAGTAGGGGCTTTACCATCTTCATAAACACTTAATGCTATTCTTTTTCCATTATCTGAAAGAAAAATACAATCTGAATCATGGGCATTTGACAAACTTTTCTTCAATGGTTTTTCAATTAGTTTTAAAAAGCGCATTGGACGATGTGGTTTCATTCTCTGAGCTACTTTACCTGTATTTTGGTTAGGAACAGTATTACAGCTAGGTGTAATACATAAGTAATACTCACCAGCAACATCACTTTTAACGAGTAAACCAGTAGATACATGCTCTATCTCTTCATTAGATATACACTTCTGTTCATTAAAAGCATGTGCCACACCAGCTCTAAAATCATCATCAATTGGATCAGTAATTCGAAGGTTTTTAGCTGCAATGTCTACCACCGTCTTTATGTAATTTTTATGCTGCCCTGGGTTCTGTTGTAAACTTATATATTCTGGAAATGGATTCTCGGCTGTTTTGACAGCGGTATCTTCCACAAAATCTATAATTTCAGAATCATTTTGTACCTTTTCAAAAACATCGGTCAGAAGTGATGACAATAAATCTTTAGAAGCAGGTTTTCTCTCACTTGCAGGTACACGGAGTATCCCCCATAAAGCAGAAATTTGTTCCATATCCTCTTTTAACAAAACCTTATTCATCGATAAGTTAGCATCTTCGATGTGGTTTTGTACTTCAGATGTAATCACTCGATAAAAACTTGGATACCAATCATGTAAAGCTTCGTTGAGCTTCTCCCATACTACTTGGGGTTGTTGTGCGATTGTAGTTTCATCCTCTCCTTCTTTTTTACATAAAGCGATAAATATTTCACCACATTGAATCCATAATTCATCTTTGCCATGAATCTGTAATGTCCCTTCACCACCAACTAGAAGGTTCGATCTACGAATATCTTTCTCTATTAAATAGCGAATGACCCTATCTGTTGGCTCCACCCCGTCACTGTACTCATCAGCATCTTGCATATTTTGCCAGAAGCCGCTTTTAAGAGTATCAACAGTAAGTTGTTCCTGCCCTAAAATAAAATCCACTTGATTATTTCTAGGTGTACCGTCCCAACAACGCTCAAATAATTCTGAAGAGTTACTCCACATCTGTCGTGATACTCCATCTCCGTCAAAGAATGAATCAACCTCCAAAGGCTTAGGGCTTCTTAAAGTTGAAGCAACTTGCTGCCAGACACGATCAAGCGGTTTATTAGTATAAATTACGACTAAGTTTAAATGTTTACTACAGCTTAACTCTTTTAAAAGCTTCAAAGATGTTGAAGGGTCATTCCCATTTAAGCAATAATCCAGAATAATTAAGTCGCTTTTTCTAATTTTGTCTGCTTTTAAATCGCCAGTTTGACTTTCAACATCGCAGATATATTTCTCTCTATGGAAAAATTTTACAAACTCCTCAGCTACTTTTGTGCGTTTAAAAGCATCTTGCCCATTACAGGCTAACTCACGCACTTTCTCGATTCTCTCTAATGCTTCAGCTAACTGTATTTTTGCTTCATTAACATCATCAGCGGCAGTAGGAGCAGCTTCACCGTCAGAAAGCTTTGGGGCTAACGTACTAAGTTCATCCAGCAATGCCTTTTGTTTCGATGCTAAGGCAGGAAACGGTAGATAATCATCATCAATAAATAATACAGAGCGAATTGCATTATCCCGGAATGTTTTTGTTATTTGTTCTCTATAAGCTGCTGGCATTACCTTACTTCCATCCCTCGAAATTGAATTACAAAATTAGCGCCGTCTTGAATAAGCTTTTCTTCCGATTTTTCTGCATACCAAATTTTATGGCGTGCTACTGCTAGGTTTTGTTTTGATAAATATAAACCTACACCATTACCATTAGCTCTTCGGCTATAAAACAGCTCAAACAAGCGCCCAATATCATCCGCATCGATAGCTGGACCACTGTTAGCAATCACCACCAAATCATCGATAATATCTATCTTAATTTGGCGCAATTCGGCTAGTCCAACCCAGTACAATGCATTGTTGAGGATGTTAATAAAGACAGGTTGAATACGAGATGGCACATCAACCACAACCATTCTTTTGAACGCATCACTCATTTCTAGAGCTACATTTTGACACTCGAATCGATCACGGAAGAACACCTCTATGTTTTTTACAATTTCCTTACCCGTTATGTCATCACGGCTCTGGTAACCAGATAACTTCAGTGGAGAAAGAAATCGTAAATATTCAGTGAATTGCTTATGCGCTTGCATAGCATTTTTAAACCCTAGCTCTTTTTTTGCATCTGTACTCATTGAGTTAAGTGAGCGCGTAACGGCTTGATCTTGAGCATGAAGTTCATGAGCTAAGACTTCAAAACTGATGCCAAGCTGAGCTAGGCTGCGTATTTGATTTATTTCTTGTTCAGCTTTCACTCGATCTGCTTCAGCTAGAGTAAAAGCTGATTCAAGATCTACTCCCTGTTCTAACTTACCAAGCGCTTTTAAAAAACCTTCATATTTAGTAGCAACATCATCAGATAGCTCTCGGTAAATTTTGTCTAGCGAGTTTAGTGCCTGAATGGTGTCGCTAGAATTGCTTACCGTATCTAGCAACGGTAGGGCTTGTAGTGCGTAAGCCTCTTTATCTGATCGCGCTTCCTTTTTCCAAGTAGTTTCTAAACGCTCAAGTGTTTTCTCAATACTCTTGGCATAACTGTTTACTTGCTTAGTTATTGCGGACTCAATGGCATCATACTTTTTCTGAGCACTTTCCATCGGAGAGCGTTGCTGGCTCATAGTTTCAAGTTTATTTAAGCGCTCTCGACAGGTTTGTAATAGCTCACTTAATTCACCAAATAAATCACGATAGCTACGGTACTGCTCTTCAAGCATGTCGTCCATTTTTGCTGGTTTATTTGGTGCTTTTAGTTCAGGCCTTAACACTTCTAGCTTGCTGATACCTGCAACCAACTCATCTAGATGATGAATAGATACTTCAATGCCCGACTCTAGCTCTTCATGAACACAACGTACCGATTCGACGTGGGCGCTAAGTTTAGGTAGATTAGTGTTCATTGCACTTGTAAACGCAGTTTTAGTTATACGTGCCGATGAGTTTCGTGCTTTAGCCTGTTTTTTCTTATCTTTAGATAATTGGTCAAGCAGAACTTTTCGTTCTTCAGAATTCCCACCAAAATATGTATCAGCCAGTTTAAGTAGCAGTGATTTCGTCAACGATTTTAGCTCACGAGCAGCTTGATTTTTCACAAAACCTTCTCGTCCAGCTTTGTCTTTTAGCCGTTGATTTTTTTCTTGATCCAATAAAATTTGACCAAATAAACGACGTGCCGCCCAATAGTAACGACCAGCACTTTTTCCTCGACGTTCCTCAATCTCGAAGAAGTCGTTATCAACTCGACCATAAGGTAGTACACGCAATCCGTCACGGAAAATCATAAAACCAGAGTATTTCTTAGCTTGCTCTTTTAAATACGAGTGATGTTCTGTTTCATGAGTCGATTTACCAATTTCTTGCTCAAAAGTACCTAACTTAACACGAAAAGCCCCCGCTTTAGTCAATGCTTCCATTCCTGGAGATCTGCATGGAATAACCACATCGGAATACTCCTTGCCAAAGGCGGTAACACTACCTCTAAACCAACCTTTGTCATCAACTTGACCAGCGACCTGATGCTCTAAAGTTTCAAAATCTGAGTAAGTAAACACATCTTCATAGTTGAGTATTTCAGTTGGTTCACCAAAAAGGTAACCTTCCTTATCAAAAGAAGTTATTTCATATTTAAACTCATTAGTTTCATCTGGTTCGCGACTAAACGGATCTACAAACGCTCGCAAGGTGTCCACCAAATCACGCTGAATAGCTTGATACTCGTCAGCATCTCTATTCATACTTCCTCTGTTAGTAAGCAAGTCCAAGTCGCGATTAAGGTCTAACAGAAAAAGTGCTGTACCATGCTGCTCGTCATCTAGCTCTGTTACTTTATCTAAGAGTGACTTCCAGCTGTCGATGTAATCTGAGTTGAAAATAAAACTCTTACTTAGCTGCCTAACTTTTTCTTCAGTAGATATAAATTTGTCATTATCTTGTGGATTGTGACGTAGTTCAAAAGCACCTTTCTCATCTTCAGTAAAACGCTCCCACATACGGCGAAGAATTTTTTCATCCTCAGTTGATGGACTTAAGGCAAGATTGTTAAGCATGTCTAGTTGAAGATTTGAACAAACCTCAGGCAAGTCTTCTAAGCGTTCAAACTGCTGCATAGGCACTTTAATATCATGCAAACCAAGATAGGTGTTTTCAAACAAACGCCAATCAATCATTGCTGCCGAGTATTGTGTATCAACTTTTTTGGTAACAATTAGAGTAACAGGAGCCAAAAAAGCAGTAGATAGTCGGCCAATGCCTTTTTCACCTTGTGTGTACCTGTTTTTTAAACCAAAACGATCTTCTCTAGGTAGGAGGTCTTTCTTAGATTTCGATGCCGTACCGATGGTTAGCCAACTATTACTCAGTTGCTCATATGTCATACCGCAGCCATTATCAATAATGGCACCACATTTTATTTCCCCATCAAATAGATGAAGGGCAACATCTCGTGCATAAGCATCGTAGGAGTTCTTCCAAAGCTCACTTACTGCTGTAGGTGCATCAGCTATTTGCCCTTTACCTAGGTGATCAATAGTACGAGCTTGAGCTTTAAACGAAACCGATTTTCTGGTTGATTTTGCGTTCATATCAAATGGTTACGAATAAAAAAAAGTGCCTTGCATTGTAAGCAGTTTTTTTACTTCGATCCATCAATAATCGCAGATATGAGCTTATAACCTAAAATAGTGGGAACAGCGTTACCTATTTGTTTAGCTTGATCGGTTGTACTGCCAGTAAAAATGTAGTCATCTGGAAAGGTTTGCAAACGAGCTGCGTGACGCAATGTAAAACCATGATTCTTCCACGGATGAACGAATCGACCTTTTGATGGGTTATTACAACCTGTCGTCATCGTATTTGATGGAGTGTGAATGAACAATCTTCCGTAAACATCCTTATGCCCCGCGTAGCCGTCAGCATGACATTTCAGCTCAAATTCTTGGTCTGCATCCATTCTGCTGCCATTTAAGCGAGTAGACTTAAAACGTCTTTGCATCTTTTCAGTTGGCTGCATATGAATGTTACATGGGTCGTTAACACCAACAGGCGTGCCCGACTCTAATTCTTGAAGTAATTTCCTCGCAGCTTCATCTGTCATATTTGTGTGCGGACGAAAATGCTGATCTATATATTCTTCAATTTGTTCATGGGACAATGGTTCAAATACAGCTGAACCAGTTCTCCAAATAGGTAAGCCTTGCTCAGCTTCCTTTGAGGTAGGCGCAAAATAATCTGGTGTCGGAGGGAAAACTAAGTCATCACTTTTTACACCTTTACGAACACCTAATATGAATGCACGTTTACGGTTTTGTGGAGCTCCATAGTCTTTAGCATTTAATGTATCGCAAAAGTGAATAATGTAGCCGTTATCCTGTGCAAGCTGTTTAAACTTCTCTAGATAGGAAGCGTGCTTTTTCCAGAACAGTCCCGCTACGTTCTCAACTAGGAAGGCTTTAGGCTGAAACTCTTCAACAAAATCATAGTAACGCAACAAAAGTTTATTACGTGGATCGTCTACACCAGCATCATTAATTCGATGGCTAGAGAACCCTTGACAAGGAGGACCACCTAAAATAAGCCCTAATTCACCAACTTTTAAACCTAACTCTTCTCTGAGTTCCGCTGGCTCTACTTTTAAAATATCACCATTAATCAGGTTGGTTTTTTGCTTCAATCTATCAATGATATTCATGCGGTATGTTTGAGCTGCCGAAGTATCTAGTTCTATAGCCGCTAACACTTCAAGTCCTACTTGATGTGCAGCTAAGCTAAAGCCACCTGCCCCTGCGAATAAATCAATTGCACTCATACACTACAAAACCTAACATTAATCTGATCGTCGCATTCTACCAATATATTTATAGAAAGCTAATTAAGGGGGGATTTAAAAATATCTAATAATAGGAGTACCACGATAGGCTTCTTTGTTTTAGCGCCTACAGCACTATTGCCATAGCTAATTTGATTATTTTTTTCAAGAAAAAAGCGAGTACAATTTTCGCGGTGCTCGCCTTTTAAAAACTGCTGATAATCAAGCTAAACGGTTTCCAATTTCAATTGTCGTGATCAAAGACGAACTGACATACACATTTGCTACTCTCAGATCAAAAAAATAGACAAACCGAAGTTTGTCTATTTTTTAATACAATTGTCTAAAATTTAAATACCCAGCTACAAATAATGATAACTAAACATAATCTTCAATAGGTACACAGCTACAGTGTAAATTTCTGTCGCCGTACACATCATCGATGCGGTTTACGGTTGGCCAGAATTTGTTGTTGCGTACTTCCTGTGTTGGGAATACGGCAACTTCGCGGCTGTAAGCACGGTTCCAAGTAGGATCCATGATGTCGTCCATGGTGTGCGGCGCGTTGTGGAGTGGATTGTCGGTTTCGTTCCACTCGCCCGATTCTACTTTAGCGATCTCTTGACGAATGGCGATTAATGCATCGGCTAAACGGTCAATTTCAACTTTAGACTCAGACTCAGTAGGTTCAATCATGAGCGTGCCAGCTACTGGGAATGACATGGTTGGTGCGTGGAAGCCGTAGTCATTTAAGCGCTTAGCCACGTCCATTTCAGTCACGCCAGATGCTTCTTTAAGCGGGCGTAAATCAACGATACATTCGTGAGCAACATAGCCACCTTGACCAGAGAACAAGATTGGGAAATGTTCGCTAAGGCGATTCTTCAAGTAGTTAGCGTTTAGAATAGCCACTTGAGTCGACTGACGAAGCCCTTCGCTGCCTAGCATCGCGATGTACATGTACGAAATAGGTAGGATACTTGCGCTGCCGTATTGCGCCGCAGACACTGCGCCGTTGCCGCTTTCAGGGCCTTCTAGGTCGATCACGCTGTGATTAGCGACAAAAGGTGCCAAGTGAGCTTTGATGCCGATTGGTCCCATGCCTGGGCCGCCGCCGCCGTGTGGAATAGCGAAGGTTTTGTGCAAGTTAAGATGTGACACGTCTGCGCCGATGCTACCAGGTGAGGTAACGCCAACTTGGGCATTCATGTTCGCGCCATCAAGGTAAACTTGGCCGCCGTTGGCATGAATAAGCTCACAGATTTCACCAATGGTTTCTTCGTAAACACCGTGGGTCGATGGGTAGGTGATCATGATACAAGCTAAGCTGTCAGATAATTCTTCAGCTTTGGCGCGTAGGTCGTCCATATCGACATTACCTTCGCTATCACACGCGGTAACCACAACCTTTAGGCCAAGCATTTGTGCCGATGCAGGGTTAGTACCATGCGCCGATGCTGGGATTAAACACACATTACGATGACCTTCGCCGCGTGACTCATGGTATTTTTGAATCGCTAACAGACCAGCATATTCGCCCTGTGCGCCAGAGTTAGGCTGCATACAAATTGCGTCATAACCGGTGATATCAACCAACCACTCGGCAAATTCATTGATCATGGCAACATAACCTTTCGCCTGATCTTGTGGGCAGAATGGGTGCATGTTGGCAAACTCATTCCAGCTAACCGGTAACATTTCGCTCACTGCGTTTAGCTTCATGGTACAAGAACCAAGTGAAATCATTGAATGATTAAGGGCTAAATCTTTACCTTCTAAGCGGCGGATGTAGCGCATCATTTCTGTTTCGCTGTGATACTTGTTAAATACATCGTGGGTTAAATAGGTCGATGTACGAGAGAGCGCGTCGCTGTATGAGAAGCCAGTCACTTCGCTGTCAAGTGTCGCTACATCCAGGCCGTGATCGGCGCCAAGGATGATATCAAACAGTTGTGCTACATCTTCACGCGTGGTGGTTTCATCGAGGCTGATACCAATTTGACCAGCAAGATCGCGACGGAAGTTAACACCAGCAGCAACGCCGCTCGCCAAAATGGCGTCTTTGTCTTCGCCAACATTAAGCGTGATGGTATCAAACCATGTGCTGTTCGCCAGCTCTGCGCCTTTCGCTTGCAGGCCGTTGGCCAGAATAGTGGTTAAACGGTTAATGCGCGTGGCGATGTTTTTCAGTCCTTTAGGACCGTGGTAAACCGCATAAAACGACGCCATGTTTGCCAACAATACCTGTGCTGTACAGATGTTTGAGTTAGCTTTTTCGCGGCGGATATGTTGCTCGCGCGTTTGCATGGCCATACGCAGCGCAGGCTTGCCGCGAGTATCTTTAGATACACCAATAATACGGCCAGGTACCGAACGCTTATGCTTGTCTAGGGTCACAAAGAATGCTGCGTGAGGACCACCAAAGCCCATTGGTACACCAAAACGCTGGCTATTACCAAAGGCTACGTCTGCGCCAATTTCGCCAGGAGATTTAAGTAACGTCAATGCCATTAGGTCTGTCGCTAATGCAACAACAGCTTTCTTGGCTTTAAGATCGCTAATCAATTGCTCGATATCATCGACACTGCCATCGGTCGCTGGGTAGCTTAACATGGCGCCGAAGATATCGTGGTTTAGTGCGTCACTAGCAGGGCCAACAATCACTTCATAGCCAAAACCGCCAGCGCGAGTCTTCACCACGTCTAGCACTTGTGGATGAATACCTTCACTAACAAAGAACACGTTTGATTTTTTGTTTTTAGAAACACGCTTAGCCAAGCCCATTGCTTCGGCACCCGCCGTTGCTTCATCGAGCAACGATGAGCTTGCCAGCTCAAGACCGGTAAGGTCGATGCTAAGCTGCTGGAAGTTAAGAATAGCTTCTAAACGCCCCTGAGCGATCTCTGGCTGGTAAGGCGTGTAAGCCGTGTACCAACCTGGATTTTCAAGTACATTACGCAAGATAACATTAGGCACTAACGTGTCGCTATAACCCATACCAATGTAGCTTTTTAGTACTTGGTTTTGATCGGCAAATGAACGCAAGTGCGCCAGCGCCTCAACTTCGGTGCGGCTTGGACCAATGCTCAGACCATCTTTTAACAGGATAGACGCAGGCACAATTTTTTTGGTCATGTCTTCGAGTGACTCGGCGCCAATAACTGCCAGCATATCTTGTTGCTGCTGGGCGTCTGGACCGATATGACGGGCAATAAATTCTTGTTTGTTCTCTAATTCAGATAATGAAGGTAAACGACTCATGATGATTCTCTTCTAAAATAAGGAAAGGCGCTGTGCCATAAAAACAAAAGCCCCTTAACAGGGTTGCTAAGGGGCTTATCAAACTAATTGAACTTAATCTTCTTCGATAGTTGCTTGATAACCTTCAGCATCTAGCAAGTTTGCTAGTTCTGAAGCGTCATCAGCTTTAATCTTAAACAGGTAACCGTCGTTGAATGCATCTGAGTTTACTAGCTCAGGTGAATCTTCAAGCTCTTCGTTGATTTCAACAACTTCACCGGTGATTGGTGCATAGATGTCTGACGCCGCTTTAACTGACTCTGCAACCGCGATGTCATCGCCAGCATCAAATGTATCGCCAACATCTGGTAAGTCTACAAATACCATGTCGCCTAGCAAACCTTGTGCATGCTCAGTGATACCAACAGTGTAGATACCGTTACCGTCGTCGCGAACCCATTCGTGTGAGGTAGCGTATTTTAATTCAGCTGGAATATTGCTCATGAGTTTATCCTTTAATTTTTTTGTTTAGTGGCGAGAATTCATTCGCCACCATTATAATTTATGTTTGGTGAGATTAAAAAGTCTTTTTGCCGTTTCGTACGAAACCAGACTTAACGACTTTAACCTCAACAAATTTCTTGCGCATTTCCACTTGAGCCACGTCGCCAATTGAGCGAGGTACACGAGCGATTGCGACGCTGTGGCCTAAGGTCGGCGAGAAGGTGCCAGAGGTGATAACACCTTCTTGTTCAACACCTTCGCTGTCGGTAAATACTACTTTTTGGCCGTGACGTAATACGCCTTTAGCTTCAAGAATTAAACCAACTTGCTTGTGCAAAGTACCAGACGCCTTTTGCTCAACCAATGCGCTGCGACCAATAAACTCACGTTCACTAGGCTCCCAAGCGATGGTCCATGCCATGTTTGCGGCCAATGGCGAAACGTCTTCGTCCATATCAAGCCCGTAAAGGTTCATGCCAGCTTCAAGACGTAGCGTATCGCGCGCGCCTAAACCACAAGGACGAACATCAACGTCTAATAGTTGTTGCCATAAGTCAGCACATTGCGCCTGTGGCACTATAATTTCGTAACCATTTTCACCGGTGTAGCCTGTGGTCGCAATGAAGAGACCGTCAACATCTACCGAGAAAAATGGCTTAATACCTTCTAATGCTGCATTTTGCGCCGCACTAAATACCTTAGCCGCTTTCTCTTTAGCATTTGGTCCCTGCACTGCAATCATAGACAATTCTGGTAACTCGGTCACTGCCACGTCGAAACTAGCCGCTTGTTTGTTGATCCATGCCATGTCTTTAACACGTGTCGCAGAGTTCACCACAAGGCGGTAATACTCATCGCTGATGAAATAGGTAATCAAATCATCAATTACGCCACCAGTTTCGTTTAGCATGCCGCCATACATTGCTTTACCGCTAACGGTAAGCTTTGCCACGTCGTTTGCTAATAGTTTTTGCAAGAAAGGTTTTGCTTGTGCGCCTTTAATGTCAACCACGGTCATGTGTGATACATCGAACATGCCCGCGTCTTGACGCACCGCGTGATGTTCTTCAATTTGCGAACCGTAGTTGATTGGCATATCCCAACCATGAAAATCAACCATCTTAGCGCCCGCTTCGATGTGCTTATCAAATAATATTGTTTGCTCAGCCATTAGAAATCCTCAAGCTTGTGTTTGTTGCTACGCCATTGTAGTTCAATATTTAAACGGTCGTAGATTTTCCGATGGCGGATTATAGCTTTTTTGTGAGGTAGGTTACAAAAAATATTTCCAATTTTTTACAAAAACGCGAACTGGGAAACTTTTGTTCCAGATTAGGGAAAGCAAGTAGTGGGTCAAAATGTTGGATTATTCCTGCTAATAACTATTGCTGCGGCCTTTCTGTTTTTTTATTTGCGACTGTTTAGCTAGAATTACTGACAATACATTACTCACATTAAGGGAGAAATATGAAACCAAGCATACTGGTCGGCTTACAGGCGTCTCAGTATGCTCGCGACAAAGGCCAAAAATAACATCGCCTAACGGTGTGCATGGCATTCTAGTATATAGCGGGGCTGGTCTCGCTCCGATTTTCGATGTTACTTGATAATAGGTTTGGCCAAATCCGGCAAGTCATCGGTCAACCCCATGGCATGGCGAATAAACACCTCTTTAACGGGTTTAACGTTATTAACCGCCACTAGGCCAATATCGCGCACTAGTTTTTTAAGTGGATTGTCACCAGAGAATAGCTGTTTAAAGCCCTCCATCGCCGCAATCATTTGCATTGCCTCGCTCTTGCGCCAGCGCTCGAAACTGCGCAGGTTTTCAAGTTCACCAATGTCTTTACCTTTAGCCTGATTAGCCAATATGCTTTGCGCTAAGGCGGCGGCATCTAAAAAACCAAGGTTTACGCCAAGACCCGCCAAGGGGTGAATGGTGTGGGCAGCATCACCAATAAGCGCCAAACGCTCTTTAGCAAAGCTGCGGGCATAACGCATTTTCAGCGGGAACACGCCGCGGGCAGATTTCACCTGACAATAGCCCAAGCGATTATCAAAGGCGGTGGTGAGGCGGCGGTTAAATTCTGTTTCATCACATGCCTGTAGCTCACTAGCAAGCTCTGGGCTAAGTGACCACACGATTGAGCAAAGATTTGCCTGATCATTGTTGCTGCTATTATCAAGCGGCAAAAAGGCCAATGGTCCTTCGGGTAAAAAGACTTGCCTAGCGGTGTTGTCGTGCCCCAAATCAGTTTCGATGGTTGCCACAAGCGCATGATGCCCATAATCCCAACTGGTTAACGGGATGTTAGCCTGCTGACGCAGCCACGAATTAGCGCCGTCGGCACCAACCACCAGCTTGCTGGTCAGTGATTGGGTGACCGATTTATTATCATCGCTAGCACCAATTAAATTAATCCAGCTCTCTCTTTCGCCCATCGCAACGCTTTGGCAATGAAAAGGGTCGAAAATGGTGATGTTGCTCGCCTGTTGTGCACATTGCCATAAAGCGGCTTGAATAATAGTGTTTTCAACAATCGCGCCCAACGATTGATTGTTTGCGCAGCCCATTTTAAGGCTCGCGGCGTCAAATTCTACCTTGCCAAAACTGTCTTTATCCCACACCTGCATCGCCTGATAAGGCTGATGGCGAGAGTTTTCAATGAATGACCATGCGCCCAAACGTGTCAGCAGGTTTTTGCTCGCCTGTGATAACGCGCTCACTCTTATCTCGTGTTCGCTAGGTAATGCTAACGTTGGAGTTTTCCCTTCGATAATCGCGACCGTTAAATCGCTGTCTTTTAACGCGCAAGCCAGCGCCAAACCGACCATACCGCCGCCGATAATCGCGACATCAAATGATTGAATATTCATAGTAAGTGATAACCTTTAGTGCATTGCTGCAGATGATGCGCTAAGCGGAGTCAACATGGGTAAGTCATGACGCCAACCTAGCATTTGCTGGGCAACCGGATTTTTAAGCGATATTAAGCAATTACTCAAACTTAACCCGATGTTACGCCCCACGTTGAGCGGCCAATATTGATTGGAAAAAATCGAGACCAAGCCACTGGTGGCCAAGACTGTATTTTCACGATCGCTAACCCGCAGCGATTGATAGGCGCTTAACGTGTTAAAGGTGCCGATGTCTTGTTTGTTGCTCACCGCTTGCTTGATTTGATGAATAAGTGCCGCCACATCGCGCAGCCCCAAGTTAAAGCCCTGCCCGGCAATCGGATGCAGCGCCTGCGCCGCATTACCAATAAAGACACAGCGATGATGCGTTATCTCACTCGCCAGCGTTTGCACCAAGGGGTAGCTAACGCGCTTACCGGTTTTCTCCAGCGTGCCCAACCTAAAGCCAAAGGCTTGCTGCAGTTGTTCTAGAAAATCACGGTCAGAAAGCGCCATTAAGCTGCTAATATTCTCATTATGTAATGACCATACTAGCGAGCTTCGCCCTTGCGACATCGGCAACAAGGCAAGCGGCCCTTGCTCGGTAAAGCGTTCATAGGCCATGCCTTGATGGGGTTTTGAGGTGGTGATATTGGCAATAATGGCCGACTGATTAAAGTCGGTTTTGACCTTGTCTAAATTAAGCAGTTGGCGCACCGTCGAAAAGCCACCATCGGCGGCCACCAGCAACTTAGCGCTTAGTTGTTGGCCGTCGCTGAGCGTTAGTTCAACACGTTCTTGCTGTTGACTAAGCGTTTGAATTTGATTGGGCCGAAACCAAGTAATGTGGTCACTTTGCAGTTTTTGTTGCAATAACTGGCCGCTATCGGCCAATTCGACCACGTAACCTAAGTGGCTTACCGCATAGTCTTGTGGATGAATAGTAGTTTGACCATAGTGCCCGCGATCGGTCACCGATATCTCGCTTATGGGCGTGGCAATCGCTTGAAAATCATGCCACAAACCTAATTGCTCTAGAATTTGGCGCGAGCCATAAGACAGCGCAATCACGCGTGCATCAAATCCAGGGTGTGTTTCATCATCGAATGAGGCTTCAATAATCGCGATGTTTAGCTTGTGGCTATCACCCAATATATAATTGATACCCCAAGCAAGCGTGGCACCGGCCATGCCGCCGCCATTAATAATTAGGTCAAACTGTTGTGTCACTTACCACTCCACTCTTTTTTGCTAATTAACGCTGTTGCGCCATTAATGCTTCTATCTCATCCACGGTCTTGACCACGTCTTTGGTTAGCACTTCGTTGCCATCGACCGTAACCAGCAAATCATCTTCGATGCGCACGCCAATGCCGCGCCATTTGGCCTCGACATCGCTGTCTTCGCTAATGTAGATGCCCGGCTCAATCGTTAGGGTCATGCCAGGCTCGAGTATACGAGTCCGTTCACTGGAGACATAGTCACCGACATCGTGAACGTCCATGCCAATCCAGTGACTGAGGCCGTGCATATAAAATTGCTTATAGACCTGATCTGCCATCAGTTGCTCAAAGTCACCGCTAATCACCCCAAGGTCTAATAAGCCTTGGGTGATTATTGTAACGACTTTATCGTTCGCTTCTTTGATCGTGCCACTGGGTTTGATCAGATTTATCGCCGCTAGTTGCGCTTTTAGCACAACATTGTAAATCGCCTTCTGCTCAGGGCTAAAGGTGCCATTAACCGGAAAGGTGCGAGTAATGTCTGCCGCATAACCATGCAGTTCACAGCCAGCGTCAATTAAGACCAAGTCGCCGTCGTTTAAAAGCGCTTCGTTTTCGGTGTAATGCAAAATACAGGCGTTATCGCCACCACCAACAATCGAGTTATAGGCAGCAAAGCGCGCGCCATTACGGGCAAACTCGTGCATTATTTCGGCTTCGAGTTGATACTCAAATTGACCCGCCTGACAAAATTTCATCGCGCGGGTATGCGCGTCGCAGCTAATTTTTGCCGCCTGTCGCATCACTTCCACTTCAGCATTTTGTTTGAACAGGCGCATATCATCAAGAATAAGACGCAGATCAATCTGCACGCTTGGCGCCCGTTGATTATTTCTCATGCCTTGACGAAGTGTGTTCATCAGCACCTTGATCATGGTGTGGTCGTTAGCCGACTCACCTTGGCAGGTATAGAGAGTCTCACTGCCATTAACCAGTAACGGTAGTTGCTGTTCCAGTTCGGTAATCGATATTGCCTGATCAATTTCAAAAGCCTTAAGTGCCTGCTCCTGCCCCATACGCCGGCCGTGCCAAATTTCTTGTAACCTGTCTTTATCACGGTTAAACAAGATGCTTTGTGTCACGCCTTGATGCTTTAGCAATAACAGCACCGACTCCGGCTCATTAAAACCGGTCAGATAATAAAAATAACTGTCTTGCCTAAAGTGATATTCGGTATCGCTGCTGCGGGTCTTTTCGCTAGCGGCAAAAATGATCGCCGCACTATTATCATCTAATCGCTCAAGCAATGCTTTGCGGCGGGCGCTGAAAAACGGTTGATGCAACATTAGTGAATCTTCTTATTGTCTTTGGCCAGATCCGGCTTATGGCCGAGTTCGCTGTAACATAACATGGCGCTCATGCGGACATATTCGCCGATCTCATCGAGCGATCGCGCCGACGCTTCATCATCGTCAATGTCGGTATCAATTTGGCTGATCTGACTCAAATCGCTTAACGCTTCTTTGATTTCTTTGCTCAGTGCGCTACCAGATTCATTGCCGATGGCAAAACCCGTCATAAAGCTTTCGCTCCACTGGGCTAGCGACTTGGCTTGTTCACTTAAGGGCTGATCATCATCTGCCAATAACAACTTCACCTGATATTCGCCTGAGACAAACTCGTTGCTGCTCGTATCAAACAATTGTTGCAACGCTTTCTTAAGATCGATAGGCAACGCGAGTCCGTCGTTCATCAGATCGTTAAACGCGCCATACCAGCTGCCATTTTCCACATTAATGCCACCACAAATTAGCCCGCAGATAACCCCATGCACTTCGCTAGCGCTAGCGCCAAGTTCTGCCATGCTCAGGCTCTTGGTTATTTGTTGCCATGATATCTTTGTCATTGTGTTCACATTCATTAAATAGGTAATAACTCATTCTAGCAGGAGTGATGGATGCTTAAAAATATAAATTATTTTATGTCGATAAATTCGGCAGTTAGACTAAAAGCAAGTGCGTGTGAGCAATAAAAAAGCAAATGAGGATTAACAGGTGAGAATAATATAGGTAATAGACACATGTTAACAGGACTGATGGCGCTAAAAAATACATCTAACTTTATGTCGATAAATTCGGCAGTTAGACTAAAAGCAAGTGCGTGTGAGCAATAAAAAGGCAAATGAGGATTAACAATAACCAATAAGTGGAATATACTTAATTTAATTCCTGGGGTGTTCGTCAGTGTTCTGAGTTCCCGAGCCAATATACACACCCAGGGAGACAATTCCTTTGCTTTTGCGCAGGCCCGGCATGTACCGGGAAGCCTACGGTGATAATTGTCTCCCGCCTTGAACCGTATGGTTCGAGGACCAAACGAATAACAGCGGCATCTTGGGAATATATCTTCAATCTAAAAATCAAAACGGACCATCGTTCTCGGAGCAGTCCAACTGTCCACAGCGGCATCTTGGGAATATACCTTCAATCTAAAAATCAAAACTGCCCATCGTTTTCCAAGCAGTCCAACTGATTCGCCAATCAAGCGCCTAATATTAACTTACTCTATCAAACTGATAATCATCTTTAGCTGCTTTTCATTTAACAATCCAGAATGGCCGTGACGCTTACCCTTTTCATCCACATAATAGCTGCGTGGTAACTCCCCTTGCCATGTTGAATCGATAGCGTGCTGCAATTGTTTAGCTTGATTTGGCGCATAAACCCAGCGGGGAATTGAGCTAAAAGCAGGATCATTGTATACCTCGTTAATTTCTTCGTGGCGAGTGGGATCATCATCGGTTGACACTAAACTAATCGCCAAGTTTGGTTGCTTGGCTAAAAGCTTAGCGATTGTGTCCAATTCTTCAAAACACGCAGGACAATCAAGCGACCACATAATAATTAACCGCGGTCCGTGATTCATGACACTCGCAATATCATCGACTCGCAATTGTTGCACTAGCCTATTTTCAACGCGATCAAAAGCAAGTGCGTGGCCAGCACTTAATAACACAGACAACGTCAACAATGTACTAACAACTGCACCTACAAGCGCATTATTTAAGCTACTCATAATTTAATCAGCGCCAATGGTTCGCCCACGACATGCCAGTGTAAATAACTGCCTGACGGGTGCTGTAAAATATATGGGTAGTCGACTCCTTGCTGGGCAGTGGCCACCACTCGTTCGCTCTCCCAGTTATCACCACGGATGGATTTCAAATATTTTATAACAAATGCTTTGCCATTGTATTCTCGCCACACCAATTGAATCATGCCGCCAGATTGTGCGCTCGCGGCGCCACGAGATAGGAATGGGTGTTCAGGATTATTGGCCTTAGTCGCAAAATGATAGGTGTTGCTCATGCTACGGCCGTTATCATCGCTGTAGCCATAAAATAAGCCACTGGCATCATCGGCATTATTAAACCAACTCATGTGTACGCGATCATCACCGCCCTTGACAATACTTGGTCCTTGATGGGGGCAACCATTGACCTGCCAGTTTTCAAAACTAACCCGTTGCATAGGATTTGCTTGAGCTTGGTTTTTCATCGTTAAAAAACCATGATCTCGGTAATTATCCCCAAAGACATGACGCCACATCAACATGGGTAATTCTCTGTTATCTAGCCCCATCGCAAGACGACAACAGACACAGGTCCCTTTCGCTAGATAATTATTGTCAAAAACATTTTTTCCCTGCTCGAAGTTGGCGTGAGCGAGATATATTTCACTACTACGTAAACGAATACCTTGTTTGGCAGCAGCAACTTTGGCACGTCCATCTAACCATGCAATATAGACATCACCAGCTTGTGTCACCACCATTTCATTGAAACTGTGCCCGGTAAGTAAGTTGTCATTATTGATGGTAACGGGTACAGAAAATTGTTTTTTACTAATCGAAAAGTAACTAAAACGGACATTAGCGGTAAAACGTTTACTCAGCGGTGTTACCCAAGACAAGTAGATGTTGCCGTGTTCATCTGCGCCAATTTTCGGCCTATTTTCGCCCCGAGTCGAGATTTTTTCAGCAACTTGATTTACCCGCATTGGCGTAGAATAACTTTGGCCAACGTCATCACTGTAGTTTAAATATAAATGCTGACGATGTGACCAAGTTGACCAGATACGACCGTGCTTATCAACCACAGATGAAATGGTTTTCGCACAAGCCATCATCCCCGCAGTACAAGCACTGCTTGGCATCTGCGATGATGCCTTGTGCTTGCTATGATCCGACGCCAGGGCAGTTGGTGCTTGCGCTAACAAACACATACAAAGGGCAAAGCAGATGTTCTTCATTAGTTGAGTCATGTTCATCCCCCTATGCTAAAAGCTGTAGCTCAATCCAGCGTAAACATTGCGACCATTGGCTGGTGCATATTTCTCTTTGCCATAAGATATTTCAGCCTGTTGCGCATAGTATTTATCGCTAATGTTGACCACACGGCCATGTAAACGCAGTGCGTTAGTGACTTGGTAATTAAATTTAAGATTGGCAACGGTATAACCAGCGTATTTCTTGCTATTAACATCATCCATGTAGTAATCACCGGTCGACTTAACTTCTAACACACCTGTAAAATCAGCGAAATAAGCGGGGGTATATACGAGACGGATATTGGCAATATACGCTGGTGCCATTTTCAGTTTATTACCTGAGTAATCCACTTCTTTGCTAACGCCTTTGTAATCAACTTTTCCAGCGTCTATGACATATTCATCAAATTCATGCACCGATTTACTCAGTGCCAACGATACTTCAAATTCATCACTCAACTGACTATTGATACTAAACTCAATGCCCTTGTGGATTACCCGGCCAGCGTTCGTATGATAGGCAAATCCGTCATCGGTATAAGCGCGTACTAGGGCATCATCTAGATCCATAAAATACACCGACGCTTGGGCGTTAAATGCATCATGGTTAATCTTATATCCCACTTCATAGGTGTCGGACGTTTCAACATCGACACCACCAATTAAGCTATCGGTGCTACCTGAACTAATGTGGTAAAGCGTACCTGCGGTCGGTATTCTAAAACTATTTGCAAAGCGCGCATAAATCGAACTTTGCTCGTCAAACATATAGTTAATGGAAAGTTTAGGACTAAAATGTTTGAACGTATCACGACGATCAGCTAGACGGCGCTTGCCATAGCCGTCATCGTCCAGTGCTGCTAAATTATTGTCAAAGTCATAACGGTTATAATCATATCGACCACCGACAGATAAGCTAAGTTGATCGCTAAGGGCATGCTCGTATTGAATGTAGGGCGATACGCCAACATAGGCCGTCGTGTCATCATAATACTGATGCCCTTTGACAAACGTATTACCGCCCCAACCTGTGGTAGTAATGTTTTGTGGCTGATAAGAAAGCGAATCTCCTTTTGAGTGCTCAAGGTCCATGCCAAGAATAAGTTCGCCATCATCACTTGGCTCAAACGATAAGTAAGAAAGTAAACCTAAGGTCGTTACTTTGCTTTCTTGTTTAGGCATGTTGGCATTCCATGTCGCCGTATAATCGTTAGTCCGTTGGCGAATGTAAGGAATCAAGCTAATGCGAATATCGTTGTCCGTGACTTTATCCCAAGTGCTACTTAGACGATAATAACGGCTTTTTCGCAGTGGATCAGAAGCCAACACATCAGGGCTCAGGCCTGATGATTGCGGGTTATTTGCAAAGTCGTCGGCTAACAAATTTGTTGCCATTTCCTGCTCTAAATCAGATGCGACAAAACTTGTGGTTAGCGTTTCATTATCACCTTGGTATTGGTGCTTAATATGTATCTCACCGCGCTGTGAGGCAGTATGATCTCGATATCCTTGATTTGATTGCAATGAACCCGAGATGGCAATGCCCTGTGTTTCGCTTATTGCGTTTGAGTAATAACCTTTACTTTTAACGTAGCCATATTCACCAAGGGTCAAATCAAACTGACCACGTGGTGCCATCGATACATCTTCACTTAGCGTATTGATCGTTGCCGCGATGGCGCCAGATCCGTGCAATGACGTTCCGGCACCTTTAATCACTTCGATGCGTTTAATTGTTGAGTTAAAACTACTCCACCACAGCGCGTTGTGATTGAAAAATGCGGCAGACTGTAACGGAATATTATCTTGTAAATACAGGTAGTAACCAGAATAGTTAATCGGCATACGGATGGCGGCATTATGTCCATGCGCCCCTTGCAATTGATTGAGCAACACCCCAGAGATAGAGTTCAGCGATTCAGCAATATGCTGGCCGTTGTCTTGATCAAGGGTTGATTTACCAACAAATTCAACCGCGATAGCTTGTTCAATATCTTTTTTAGCAATACGACTAGCAGAAACAGTAATACGCTCAATTTCTTGCGCTGTTTTTTCAACCGAGGTTGCGCTCTGAGCAGCAGATACGCCATAAGAAAAAAGTGTTGATGAAACAGCCAACGCGATAAGTGACACTCGAGACATGGTTAGACTTCCTGTTTAAAAATTTCGGCAAGTCTAACGTTTTCAACAGTTAATAAGAATGCGACAAATTGTCGCAGGTAGCGACATTTATTGAACTTTATTCGATGCTGTTACCTTAAAGCTCTCTACTCAAACTAAATGCACCGCGAATATCGCCTGCCTGATAACCGGTGGCCTTGTCTAACGGATAGCTGGCATTTAATGTGACTTGGATCTTAGGGGAAATATTACTGCCATGGCAGGCAAGACAGGGTTTAGCTGCTGTTGGAATGGCTTTCATATAGCGCAATGTCCTCACACCCCGATGATTGACCACCTCCCAGTACTCTAATTTGTTGATGTCTTTACCCTGCGTTTTTTGCTGCTCAAATAATTTTAGGTTTTTTCGTTCCCACAGATCCGGTGCATTTTGAGGATTACGATTGTTAAGGCTAGTACGGCCTACTTGCCAATCTGTGGTCGTGGAAAATTGTTTGGCTAAGCGCGGTGCGACTTCGGTGCACACGTTAATAGCAGCAACTGGCCCCTGCTGTTTAAGGGCTGGCTGTAGACTGGACTTTAATGCCTTAGCAAACGCCGTTACTATTGCACGCCCTTGTTTTAATTCACTAAGCTCCTGAGCAGACATATTAAGGCTTAAACTTAAACCGAAGATGATTAAGAGGTATTTCATACTACGCACCATACATTAGAAAAGGCTAATATATAACATGCTAGGTTTAAAGCAAATAAAAGTTTATTCTCGTTGAATAAATATGTTTTATTAAAAGCAGCTTATCCTCTAAAATGAAACCATCGAGTCCAATCTTCTAGTGTGTTATGAGTATAAAAAAATTACGACAATTAATGCGTGAGAAGCGCCAGCAGCTTAGTGCTGCCGAGCAACAGCAAGCCGGAATTGATTTAGCTAAGCGACTTACCCAGCAGCTAACCCCAGCCATCAAGCGAGTCGCCATCTACCTCGCTAACGATGGTGAGGTATGCTCGCAGGCCTTTATTGAACAGTTATGGCAAAGAAATATCGAGGTGTACCTTCCGGTGCTCCATCCCTTTAACAAGGGCAATCTACTATTCTTACGCTTTGAACGGTTCAGCGCAATGACCGTCAATAAATACGGTATTGGTGAACCAACACTTGACGTTCGCCAAGTCTGCCCGGTGGAGCGGCTCGATATTATCTTCACCCCATTAGTGGCCTTTGACAGCAATGGCAACCGTATGGGCATGGGGGGTGGTTATTATGACCGTACGCTCGCACAACATCGCCAGTTATCGACGATTGGACTCGCACATGATTGCCAACAAGTAGATAAACTAGAGACTCAACCTTGGGACATGCCCCTCGATTGCATCATGACACCAACCCAACAGATTAATGCGCAGTAGAGAGCAACATGACAGAAAATAAAATCAAGGAGTGCGTCATCTTGCTTCATGGCTGGGGCCGCACCGACAAGTCGATGCTATTGATTAGCCTCGCCTTAAAACGTGCTGACTATGAAGTGGTTAATATTGATTACCCGTCCAATGATAAGCCCATTAGCGAACTAAGCGAGCTGGCGGTCAGCCAAGGGATATCGCAATGTGAAGCGCTGGGCGCCGATAAAATTCATTTTGTGACCCACTCGTTAGGCGGAATTTTAGTCCGGTATTATTTAAAACAACACCAATTAGACAAGCTAGGCCGAGTGGTGATGCTGGGCGCGCCAAACAAAGGCAGTGAAGTGATCGACATGTATCGCAAACTTTATTTCTTTCGCCAGTTTGCTGGCCCCGCAGGATTGGCGCTAGGCACCAACCCCGATGATGTGCCAAACACACTAGGTGCGGTTAGCTTTGAGCTAGGCGTAATTGCCGGTTCGCGCAGCATTAATCCATTTCTGTCATTGCTGTTGCCCGGCGATGACGATGGCAAAGTCAGTGTGGCCTCCACCAAAGTAGATGGCATGACCGACTTTATCGAGCTGCCAACCACCCATCCCACCATGTTAATGAGCCCACGGGTGATTAAGAAAACCTTGAACTTTTTGAAAACTGGCAGCTTTATACAACAGGAACCGCAGTGAATTTACCTCCTATCGATCTGGTGCTCGCCGACATTGAGCAAGCGTTAACCAATCATCAACAGGTGATATTGCAGGCGCCACCAGGCGCAGGTAAGTCGACCTACCTGCCGTTAAAGTTGCTGACTCACGCGAGCTTTGCCGGTAAGAAGATTTTGATGTTAGAGCCTCGGCGTTTGGCCGCGCGTAATATTGCCACTTTTATTGCCAAGCAGCTGGGTGAGCCAGTTGGTCAAACCGTCGGCTACCGCGTAAAAGGCGATAATAAGATCAGTAAAAATACCCGTTTGGAAATTATTACCGAGGGTATTCTGACCCGCATGCTGCAACATGATCCTGAATTGGAAGATGTTGGCCTGGTCATTTTTGATGAATACCACGAACGCTCAATTCATGCCGACACGGCGCTGGCGTTTTGCTTAGAGATTCAAGATGCGCTGCGTGATGATTTAACTCTCTTAATCATGTCTGCAACCTTAGACAGCGATCAGCTCGGCGCGATGCTGCCACAGGCGCAGGTCATTAGCTCTCAAGGACGCAGCTATTCGGTTGAAACACATTACCGACCGCGCAATACGAAGATGTCACTGCCGCCACAAGTCGCCTCATTGGTTGAACAAGCGGTTAGTGAGTACGATGGTAACATCTTGGTTTTCTTACCCGGTGCCAGTGAAATAAACAAGGTGGCGTCGGCATTAAATCACCTGCCACACAATGTTGATGTTTACCCTCTTTATGGTCAGCTCAAACAGGGCGCGCAAGATTCAGCCATTGGGCCGACTCCGACCAGTAAACGCAAAGTCGTATTGGCCACCAATATTGCCGAAACCTCATTAACCATCGAAGGCATTTCGTTAGTTATCGATAGCGGCTTAGTCAATAAGGCCAGCTTTAATCGTAACAACGGCGTAACCAAGCTTACCAAGGAACAAATTAGTCAAGCGTCTGCCATTCAGCGCGAGGGGCGTGCCGGTCGTTTACAAGCGGGCCATTGCTGGCGCATGTGGCCAGCAGAGCAGCAATCACGTTTAGCAAAATATGATATTCCGGAGATCGAGCAGAGTGATTTATTATCCTTGGCACTAGAGTTGGCCAAATGGGGGGTTAACGATGTTAATCAACTGTCCTGGCTAAACCCTCCCCCGCAGTTCAACTTAAAGCAGGCAAGGGACTTATTGTTAGAATTTGGCGCCATCAATGACCAACTAATATTAACCAAACACGGTGAAGCGATATACCAATTTGGCGCATCACCACGACTCGCTCATATGATGATTTGGGCAGCGCAACAAGATTTAGCCCCAACGGCCGCATTTGTGGCGGCGATGCTTGAGCAAACTAACGCCTTAAATAACGAATTAGATCTGGCCAACCAACTCAATTATCTGCGTCATGGTAAAAACTTAGCCAAGACGCAGCAGCAAATTATTAGTCAGGCCAATAAATATGCGCGCCAATTAGGTTGTCGACTCAATGAGATTGACAGTGAATATTGCGGAATATTACTCGCTCAAGCCTATCCAGATCGCATTGCCAAGCGCCGCAGCAGTAGTGCAAATGCCAACAACAGCGACAAGTATCAGCTCGCTAATGGCTATGGCGCGAGCTTACCTGAGCATAGTCATTTCCCTCATCAATATATTGTGGTGGCGGACTTAATGAGTTTCTCAGCGTCACAAAATGAAGGACGCATATTCCTTGCCGCAAGCCTTGATATCGATGAATTAGAAAAAAACAGCCCGGAGCATTTTGAGCAACAGCAATTGCTGCAATGGGATGACCGGCAAGACAGAATTATCGCGCTGAGCCAACTCAAAGTGGGACGTTTGGTGATTAAGGAGCAACCGTTAACCACGCTTGATAGCGCCATGTTAAACCAAGCGCTAATCGCAGGTATTCAAGCCAAGGGCTTAGGATATTTGGACTTTAGTAAGAGTGACAGTCAACTGTTGGCGCGCCTACGTTTTGCGCATCAAAGCGACCCAGAACCTTGGCCTGACTATAGTGAAACAACCTTGCTCGCAGAGCTAAGCAATTGGCTTGAACCTTACTTTAATGGTGCTAAGAAATTAAATGCACTTAAGCAAATCAACTTAAGTGATGCATTATTGTCGCGACTGGACTATCCACAGCAGCAACAGCTAAACCAGCAATATCCGACCCACTTGAAGGTTGCTAGCGGCTCTAATATTCGCTTGGATTATTCTGATCTTGAGCAGGTTAAATTAAGCGTGCGCATTCAAGAGCTGTTTGGCACCATGGTAAACCCGACAGTCGGGCGCACCAAGATCCCAGTTCTGATCGAAATGCTTTCCCCCGCGCAGCGCCCGATTCAATTAACCAAGGATCTGGTGGGGTTCTGGCACGGCAGCTACAACGAGGTGAAAAAGGACATGAAAGGAAATTATCCTCGTCATTACTGGCCAGATGATCCCAGCATTGCGATGGCGACCACTAAAACCAAGAAGAAGATGGGCCTATAACGTTGCTGTGTTAATCGAAACTGAGATATCGTGACCAAAACAGGGTCAAGAAACCTTGGGAATTAGCACAAGATTGTCCTTGTCGTATCTCACGAATATTCCAAGGGGAACACCACTTTAGCGCTTCTTTGTCCACCTGAAGATACTGTAATTTAGGCAGCATGACGAGGGCGCTGATGTCATCGATATTGGTGTTTTTTAGATTAATACTTGTTAGCGCCCTAAGCGCGTCCATTGGCGGCAATTCACTCACCAGCGTGTTATTTAATGAAAGACTCGACAATTGGGTTAACCGACTGACCGCAGCGATGTCGCTAACCTGGGTATTATTGATACTCAATTCTTGTAACTTATCGAATGACAAGACCACGGACAGATCGGTTATCGCACTTGATGATATATTTAACGTGACAAGTTCGCTCAAATCACTCAAACAGCCAATATCACTCTCAGCCTTGATGCTCAGACGAGTAAGTCCCTTAAGTTTCTTTATCTCGCACATGTTTGCTAGTGCGTTGCTGTAAATCCTTAAACTTTTGAGCCCCGGTGGCAAATGTAAGCTTGCTACATCAATGTTAGGCGCCGTAATCGTCAATGAGTTAAGCGACGCTATGCTGGGTAAAACAGGCGCCGTTTTAAGTTTAGAACTCAACGTCAGGTACTGTAGTTTGAGCTGTGCAAGCGGGCTAAAATCACTGACCAGATCGGCATTAAGATCTAAATAGGGCCCAGATTTAAGCGCCGAAATAAACGAAATGTCCGACACGCCCTTGGCGCTAAACCCCATGTGTGCTTTGCCTAAGTTATCATGTGCCATAACACGGCATTGCGCTAATAACAGGCCACCATTAGTTTTGGTATTGAGCGCTATAAATTCTCGTTGCTGTGCAGTAGCATTGACGCACGTTTGCATAAACGCAGATTTAAAATAGTTGTTAAGTGATCGGGACACCAGTCGATTATTCTTATAAACACCAAATTTATCAACCCCATAGCCATCATAAATGGCATCGAATGTTGCGATATCACGATCGCTTGGCAGACCTTTGTAAAATATGGTCTGGGTATCACTGCCATAATGCGCCGATAGTTTAACGAATTTCTGACCATTTACATTCTCTACGCGCCGCGAATCCTTAATCTGTCCGCTACTGTCGATAGTGCAATAGTACACACTATTGTCATCGGTAACTTCATAGCCCGTATGGTAGCTGCTCTTGAGGAAGGGGCCAATTATTGGCAGCGATCCAAGCTCGTCGTTATAACAAGCGGCCTTAGCGTCAAAAGAGGCGGCAGACATCAGCAAGCCTGTCAGTAACACATGTTTAATCATTTAAGTGATTTCCTTATCGTGATGCTAGGGTCTGTTGTTCTTTGTAGCTTGTTTTTGCAGCGAGTTGTTTGAGTTTTATACAAGGCAGAGTCTATGTGGTGTAGCTGGCTACACCAAGAGACGATAACGCAGTAGAAATCACAAACAAACGCTGCCCGAAGGGTTCAACTAGAGGCGCCCTGCGCTACGTTTTTCGTCTTTTACTCTTGTGACTGCATGGACGCAGGAATTAGAGCGACTCAGGAGACAAAGCCGGGAATAACCAGGCCACAATCCTCATGTCTTGCTCAGAACACCTCTAGTAGAACAAAAATTAAGCGTAAAAGTTCAACAGACCCTAATTAACTATAGCACCAAGTGTCAAAATAAATCAGCGTTAAGCACGCTCAGTCGTCAATCCTAACCTATTTCATTTGTTGAATTATCGGCGGCGCAGCGCTACTATCTTGATGCTTAGCTTAAACAACTCGATAATCGATGACAAAATCCAAAAAGTCCGTAATAAAGAAAACTGACAATAGCCGATCATGGCGCAAAAAAGCGTTAATCATATCCCTTAAAGCGTTGTTGGCGTTATTTGCGCTCATTGCCGGGTATGGTATTTACCTTGACGGAAAAATAGATCAAAAGTTTTCTTACGATCATTGGAATATCCCCGCCAAAGTCTACGCCCAATCGTTGTCGCTTATGCCCAATCAACACATCGCGCGCAACCAGGTGATCAATGAGCTCAACGAGCTAAATTACCGACGAGTGAATAATCCAACATCATCAGGCGAGTATTCAGTTTCTGCAACCAAGGTCGATATTTATCGCCGCGCCTTCGAGTATATTGATGGCGCGCATGCCTCTCAAAGAGCGATGCTTAAGTTTGAAGGTAACTACCTAAAGTCCATCGTTGGGTACGGCTCAAAGGGTCAAGCCTTTAGTCAGTTTAGCATTGAACCTAAGCTATTAAAGCGCCTCACCAACAGCAGCAAAGAAGATCGCCTGTTTGTGCCTCGCGAACAAATTCCAGAATTGCTGGTGGCCACGCTTATCTACATCGAAGATCGCAATTTTTATCAGCATAAAGGCATTGCGCCGCTGTCAATATTACGCGCGCTAGTGGCTAACATTAAGGCCGGACGCCGGGTGCAAGGCGGCTCAACGCTAACCCAGCAGCTGGTAAAAAATGTCTTCTTGACCAGTGAAAAGTCGATTTGGCGTAAGGTCAAAGAGGCCTATTATTCGGTGCTTATCGAGCTTAAATACTCGAAAGATGAATTGCTCGAGATCTATTTTAATGAGGTGTTTCTCGGACAAAATGGCACCCTGAGCGTCAATGGTTTTGGCCTCGCTAGCGAGTTCTATTTTGCCCGCCCTATTAGTGAGCTAACGCCAGCGCAAATCGCGCTAATGGTTGCAATGATTAAAGGGCCAAGCTATTACAGTCCCACCCGCCATCAAGAGCGCGCGCTTAAACGCCGAGATTTTATTTTACGCCAAATGCTCAGCGCCGACTTTATTAGCTCGGCTCAATATAAGCACGCAGCCCTGTCGCCCCTAGGCATTAAACGTGGCATTGGCGGTGCCGGTCAATATCATGGATTCATGTCGTTAGTTCGTCAGGAGTTGAGCAGCCGTTTTACCCAAGATTTTTCAAAAAGCACCGGCATCTCAATCTACACCACCATCGACAGCTCAGCTCAGCGCTTTGCCCAACAAAGTTTAACCAAGCGGATTAAGTTGCTGGAAAAGTCGGCTAAGACCAATAATTTACAGGGCTCTGTAGTGGTCGCCAATTTCCATAGCGGCGAAGTTAAGGCTCTGGTCGAAGGAAAAAATGCAAATTACGCCGGTTTTAACCGCGCGATCAATGCCAAACGTCCAATCGGCTCCTTAATCAAGCCTTTCATTATTGCCACTGCTCTGGAGAATGGCGCAAAATATACCTTAGCCAGCCCCCTTGAAGATAAGCCTTTACGCATGACCGATGGGGACGGCAATGAATGGAAACCGCAAAACTACGATAAAAAATATCGTCAACAAGCGAGCATCATCGACAGTTTGACTCATTCTTATAATATTCCGATGGTTAATCTAGGCATGGGCGTTGGGCTCGAAGATATCTCTTACACCTTAGCGCGTGCAGGCTGGGACAGTGAAATTAACCTACTGCCTTCAATGTTACTTGGTGCTATAGAGTCTAGCCCATGGATAGTAGCGCAGCTCTATCAAAGCATCGCCAATGCCGGAGAAACGAAGGCACTACATACCGTTGTAGCGGTAACCAACAATCAAAACCAGACGTTTTATGGCTACAACAAATTACCGGTGCAAGCGATTAGCACCGGCGCCGCCTATTTAACCAAATATGCAATGGCGCAGGTGACCAAGACTGGCACCGCAAAATCATTACGTTGGAAAAATAAAGGCAAAGTACTGGCAGGGAAAACAGGTACCACCGACGATTTACGTGACAGTTGGTACGCCGGTTTTGATAATAATGAAACAACGGTGGTATGGCTTGGTCGCGATGACAACAAACCCACCGGACTCACTGGTAGCACAGGCGCACTAACGGTCTATAGTGATTTTGTTAAACAGCGTGGCGGTGTCTCATTGTCGTTACGTAAGCCAGACAGCGTGATCACAGGTTATGCCGACAAAATTAGTGGTGTGCCAGTTGCCAAGGGCTGTCAAGAAACCATTGCGCTGCCGGTACTTAAAGTGATGTGGCCAACAAACCTAACCTGTTATGGCGACAAACAGCAGTCACAGCCCAAGACCGACACACAGAAGAAACCGCGCAAGTCAATCTTCGATGATTTTTTAGGACTATTTTAACCTTGTGATGAGCTCACTCAAATAGACCATCGCCGAAGCTGACATTAAACTCATAACACCATACGCTGATGCCGTCGATATTGTCTAGCATCGTTGGATCGGTAAAGGTGATGGTTAACGTATCATTGTTATAGGCAGTGAGCAGGTTATCGCCGATGGCGTTGTCATCATTGCTATAATCCCCGCCCATACCGAGGTAGAATTTTACGGCGGGCCCTTGGCCATCATAAACAAAGTTACTCACCTCAATGGTGCAATTGTTTATCACACGTGCCGTGCCAGAGACCTGATGTGCCCGTGTTATCAGTGTCGCCTGCTTACCGACTAAAGGATTGTCAGTGCCACTACAGGTCGGACTATTTCCGTTGTTCTTACCATTAGCAATGGAGTCGACAAACACCGCGATATTACCTAAGTCAACGTCACTTAACCGCTGCTGTGTCCACAAGGGCATGTTGCCGCCAGCCAAATTGGCAAAGACCCGATGCGCACTATTGCCAGTGGTTCTTACTTTCTCTGCCACCTGTGTCGCCGATAGTCTTTTCTCATCTAATGCGGCCGCTAACCCTAAGCCCCCTTGTGCGTTCTCACCATGACAGGTGGCGCATGTTTGATTAAAGGTTGCCTGCCCTTGGCTAATATCCCCCTGGCTAAAGTCGGTTAGTGGCTCAATTGGCGTGGCCATAACATTGGTAACTGCGGCGTTACTGCTTTGCGCGGTGAAGAACGCTTCTAAATCGAGCCATGCGCTACTTGCTTGGCTCAGTGGGGTTGCACCCATCCAGTCTTCAAGACAAATATTAACCGCATCAAACACTGTCGCAGCATTGCTGTTATACCAACTGCTGCGATTAAGCACATTAAATAAGGGATGAGCCGGGCGATGCAATCCGTCGAGGGTTGATAACCCTTGTGCGTCTTCTTCGATGGCGTGACAATTGGCACAAGAAAATTGATTACCGGGTGACTGACTAGCATTGAAGAAGCGACTACCGCTATCGGCATCGCCAGTGCTTGTTACAGGCGGGTTAGGTGCTGGGTTATCTGGTGCCGCACTACTGCCACTGCCGCCTCCACCACAAGAGACCAACGCTACCATTGCCAAACTCACTATCAACGCATGTTTAATCACAATAACCTCCAGAAACCAAGCCAGAATCATTAAATAAAATTAGCAGAGGATATCTGTTATTTCAACGCTTGGGGGTCAACGTGATAAAAATGTGACATTTAGGTGGTGGGAGTACCTTGGTGATAGATCATCTTCCAACAATTTTCAGACTCGTTACGCCAAATGGAGGTTCGGCGCGAATGTTTCACCTCACCGTTGACGTCGGTTATGGTGGCCTGATAACAAAGCTGGGCAATGCTATCACTAAGCATTCTTAGCTCAAAGTTGCTATTGCTAAACTGCGGTGGTGACTCTTGCGGTAAACGGGTCACTACATCGCTAAAACCAAAGCGTGCGCCGCTGGCCGCAACCTCAATAAAATCTTTTGCGATAAGTTCGGTTAGTTTCGTTGCCGAGCCTCTAACCTGTGGCTGTAATAAGGCTTGCTCCAACTTAATCAATTGTTGCTTCAGCTGTTCCATGCACCCTACCTCTTCATTTTTTTAGTCACCAAAACTGTTTCAAAAACAGCGGCGGCCACAATCAATAGTCCGCCAATATAGACACTGCAGCCGGGCCATTGCCCCAGAATCAACGCCGCTAATGCCAAGCCATAGAGTGGTTGTAGGCAAGAGATTAATCCCGCAGTTTTAGCGCTTAGCTGCTTGAAACAATGGGCAAGAAAAGCATGCGGTGCCGCGGTAAAGATCATCGATAGAATTAACAATAATCCCAACTGCCCCAGTTGCCCATCGCTCCACAAGCCGGTCATTTCTAGCGGATTAAAATCAATAAAGGCCACCAGCATAATAGCTACCACTGAGGTTTGATAAAACATCGCCTGCGTGCCTTTGTAATGACTGAAATATTGTTTATGCAGCACATTACGCAATGCAAATAAAAAACCAGACACGATGCCAATGATAATGCCTAAGGTGGTATCATTTTGCATGCTCATTTCTGGCACTAGCAAAAACACCCCGACAAAAACCGCCATCGCACAACCAATATCTCGTGCATGAGGTTTGCTTTTGGTAAATAGCGGTTCGAGAAAAACAGTGACCACCGGATAACAAAAAAACGCTAACATGCCAATCGCCACACCAGCCAGTTGCATCGCATAAAAGTAAGTCACCCAATGCAGCCCAATGCTCAAGCCCAACATAATCGCCATTCGATAATCGGCGAGGCAGTCTAATAGCAACGAATCTCCCTGAAACTTGACCATCAATGCTAACGTTATTGCCGCCAATAGACTACGAAACATAGTGATATCAAGCGCCGACCAGGGCAACAGATGCGAGAATAACGCGGTGCCGCCAAACAGCAATACAGCGATATGCAGCTGAATGAGGCTTTTAGTATGTTCTGACAAGATGACAACCCTACAGCAATAAAAAAAGCCAGATTAACTGGCTTTTTATCAAATTTGACCTAATTACGCGATGTCTTGACTGTCGCAAAGACTCTGCTTAAGCGTTGCCATCGGTTGCCCTAAACGTGTTACCACGCCTTCTTCAAGGTGTGGTTCAAAAGCCTTGAGCATGTCATCACCAAATAACATCACCACCGTTGAGCCTAGCTTGAAACGACCCATTTCATCACCCTTTTTGAAGGTAATGGCCTGATCGCCATCGGCCGGATAGTCCCAGCTGTCGAGTTGATTCGATGGTGGCGTGACAGTGCCATGCCATGTTGTTTCGATGCTAGCAACAATAGTAGCGCCGACTAATACCATCGCCATTGGGCCACTAGCCGTATCAAAGATCGCTGCTACGCGCTCATTGCGGGCAAACAAGCCAGGTACATTTTGCGCGGTCAATGGATTAACCGAAAATAAATCACCAGGCACATAAACCATTTCGCGCAAGGTCGCGTCCATTGGCATATGAATGCGATGATAATCCTTGGGCGCCAGATAAATAGTCGCAAACTGACCATTGGCAAAAGGCTTAGCACGCTCTTTGTCACCACCAAGCAGAGTAAATGCTGAGTAATCATGACCTTTGGCCTGAATAATGCGACCCGCTTGCATTAGTCCTAATTGGCTAACACAGCCATCAACTGGCAACACAAGATCAGTCTCGCTAATTGGGCGAAGACCGGGTTTTAACGCGCGGGTAAAGAAATCATTAAAGGTGGCGTACTCATGAGCGTTTTCACGCTCCGCTTCGCTCATATCAATCTTATACTGAGCAATAAACCAGTTAATGACACGGGTAGTCACACCGCCACATTGGGCAGCAGCAAAACGGCCCGTCAGACGGGACAAAGCATGTTTAGGTAAACAATACTGGAGAAATATCTTCAATTTATCGGTAAAACTCACAAAATTTTCCTTAATTAGCGCCGCCAGGGTGGCGGTTGGGTTTATTATTTTCTAACGAATCGAGAATACGATGGTAATTTTCAAAGCGCTCGAGATCTATTTTATCATCTTCGACAGCTTGAGCTAATAGACAACCAGGATCATCCTGATGTTTGCAATCTCTAAACTTACAACCACCCAAGAACTCTCTAAATTCAATAAAGCACCAGGCAATACGTTCAGGTTCAAGGTGCCATAGGCCAAACTCTCGCACACCAGGACTATCGATGAGATCGCCGCCTTGCTCAAAGTGCAATAGTTTAGCCGTGGTCGTGGTATGCGTACCTAACCCCGAGTTATCCGAGATGTCACCGATAATGAGCTCAGCATCAGGCATTAGCGAATTAATTAAGGAGGATTTGCCAACACCAGACTGACCAACGAAAATACTCACCTGATCTTTTAGCATCTCATTAATTTCACTAACGCCGTCACCATTATGGCTAGACAGCATAATTACTCGATAGCCAATATCACGATACGGCTGCAGCATGCCATCGAGTAACTCCATGCCTTCTTGATCAAGTAAATCAATCTTGTTAAGCACTATCACCGGCTTAATTTCCACATTTTCAGCGGCGACCAGATAACGGTCAATAATTTGAGTAGAAAAAGCAGGTACAATAGAGGAAACAATGAAGATTTGATCGATATTTGCGGCGACAACTTTAATCCCGTCATAAAAATCAGGTCGGGTCAATTCACTCGTGCGCTCATGTACCGCCTCGATAACGCCGCTAATGCCGGATAAAATCTCATTACCACGACGCCACACCACTTTATCGCCGGTCACCAAAGATCCGGCGGTACGACGAATATTACAGCGGAATATTTCACCATGAAGGTCTTCAACATCAGCATGTTGACCATAACGACTAATCACTAAGCCATCTTCTTGACCGCCTAGTTGATCTGCTTGCCACTGCACCTGTGCATCTTTCTTATTGGCAGTCGACAAACGCTTCTTTTGGTTTGAACTGACGCGGCGCAGTTGCCCTTTTGTTAATTTCGTTTTTTTAGCCAAGATTATCTTCTGGTTATCTCAATATTTGTTGGCCACTATCATACTATCTTTTTACGCATTTAGGCAGATAATCCTCGATGCCCGCTGCTATACTGTGGTCAACGTTATACATAAATATGGTTAAGAGCTAATGCAGCCAGTAAAAGACAAACACAACTTGATTTGGGTCGATTTAGAAATGACCGGCTTAAACCCAGAAAGCGATAGAATTATTGAAATAGCCACTATTGTTACCGACAGCCAGCTAAACACTTTAGCCGAAGGGCCTGTGCTGGCAATATCCGCCCCCCAAGCGGCACTTGACGCGATGGACGAGTGGAATACCACCCACCACAATGCATCTGGCTTGGTAAAGCGAGTTCAGCAAAGTAATGTCAGTGAACAAGATGCCATTGACCAAACCATTGAATTTCTTCGTCCTTGGGTCGACGCCGGCAACTCACCAATGTGTGGCAATACGATTGGCCAAGATCGTCGTTTTATGGTGCGCCATATGCCGCAACTCGAAGCTTATTTTCATTATCGTAATATTGATGTCAGCACCATCAAAGAGTTAGCGCGTCGCTGGGAACCCCAAATGCTTAAAGGATTTAAGAAGCAAGGCGCTCATTTGGCGCTTGATGACATTAGAGAGTCGATCGCCGAACTGCAATATTACCGTGAGCACTTCTTTAAGGTATAAGTGTTGGCTCTGAACTAGTTAATTGATGCTGCTCATTTACTGAGGGTGGCTTTATGATGTGCTTGTTGTTTTAATGCTCTCAAGTTAACAATGTCGCTTGCACACCAGTTACTTTTCTTTGCGTCGCCAAAGAAAAGTAACCAAAAGAAAGGCGACCCGTTTTTAGTTGCTGATCTTTCTATAAATATCTGTTTACACGGAACCGATTTCAATGCGCATCCCTGCGCGAAAATCTAAAAATTCGTCCCTGAATTTTTCTCCTAACAGATATTTAGAGCAAGGCAACTAAAGTCGGGAAATGGTGCACTTTGCTAGTTTGTACATTTATCAATTGACTGATATTTAAAATATTAAAACAACAGACACAGTTAATTGAAACATAACCATAAGTATTAAAGCGTAAGGTTTAACCGATACCTTGCCATACTCACCACAAATTGCTCAACAAGCGTACATAATGTCAGTTTTTAAGCAGTTAAACGAAAATTAGTAAATAAACCTTGCAGCTGCGCTTAAATTACTTATAATGCGCTTCACTTTCTAGTCACCAAACTTGAAAGTTTTAAAAATACTTTTATTAAAAAGTAAGTGCGACTTTAGCTCAGCTGGTAGAGCGCGACCTTGCCAAGGTCGAGGTCATGAGTTCGAACCTCATAAGTCGCTCCATTTTTTAAACCATAAAAGTTATTATTAATAACAGATGCGACTTTAGCTCAGCTGGTAGAGCGCGACCTTGCCAAGGTCGAGGTCATGAGTTCGAACCTCATAAGTCGCTCCATTATTAACATAATAAATCTATTTTTAAATAAGCATCAA
>Ga0209292_1000531_pt1 | contig 49829 bp, 48 predicted proteins | sample GOMGulsemesocosm_2_FD_184634 | JGI IMG/M metagenome (GOLD analysis project Ga0209292, IMG submission 184634) | Methane-oxidizing microbial communities from mesocosms in the Gulf of Mexico - GOM9C Gulf of Mexico (SPAdes) (version 2) | ecosystem: Environmental > Aquatic > Marine > Cold seeps... | reverse complement strand
CAGCCAAGCATAACCAAAACCGCGACTAACGGTTTCTATCAGTGCAGGTATATTTGAAACAAAAGAAGACGGCCCACTTTCATCAGGTTGAATACAAGCAGAGCTAAGTTTGATTTGATGCTCCCTACTCAAAATATCATTACTGATAGATAAACCATGAGTCGCTAATGAATGATGACTCGAAACAACTGCAACCAACTCAAGCTCTAAAATGGGTATTTGATCCAGTGAAGAGGGCTCTGGAATCAAACTTAAATAAGTAGTTTTTGTACTAGCTGAATTAGCAAGAGTATCAGGGAGGCAGCCTTCATTTAGAACGACCTGAGTGCCTGGAGACTTTTCTTTAAAGTTTGCTAATGCCTCAAGGACGATTGAATAAGGAATGCTCGAGTCTATATAAAGACTTAATTCATCCCCCCAGCCAGACTCCAAACTTTTAGCTAAGCAATCTAACTGATCCGATTGCTTTAATAACTCACGAGAATGCTTGAGCAGCAGCTGGCCTCTCTGCGTTAACTTAGCCTTCCTACCCTCCATCACTAATATAGAAAAACCAAGCTGCTGCTGCAGCTTAGTCACACTATAACTCACTGAAGATTGGCTTTTATGCAAGACTTCAGCCGCTTGGGTAAAGCCACCCGAGTCGACAACCGTTTGCAATACCCGCCACTGCTCTAATGTTATTTTTGACATCTAATACACTTCTCCCAACGAAGCGTGCAGTTTAGAGCCTATTGATTAAGTGTGGCAACTATCGCTTGCGCTATTTCTTCAGGCTTTGAATCATGGTAAAGCAACTTAACTAGCTCACCGTTTTTATCAATAAGATAGAGCCTAGAACTATGATCAACCCCATACTCCATTGCAGAGTCTTTTAACTCTACAATCCGATAGACTGCTCCATATTGCTTTACCACATCATCGATCTGTGACTTAGTTCCTGTTACACCAATGAAGCTTTCATTAAAAAAGGAGACATAATTTGCTAAAACTTCTGGAGTATCTCGCTTTGGATCCAGGCTAACTAACATAGCCTGAACTTGCTCAGCCTGCTCAGGTGATAATTTTTTTATCGCTCTAGCCACATTAGTTAATGAAAGAGGACACACGTCAGGACATTGGGTATAACCGAAAAACATGAGAACGAGCTTCTCATCTTCAAAGTCGCTGAGTTTAACTGGGCCATTATTCCCCATAAGCTCAAACTCACCACCTAAACTGGAGAAGGGCGAGCTCGATTTAGTGCCTTTATCGCTAAATAAAGCACTAGCAATACCCGCTAATAACGCAACTCCCATCAATAGAATCAAACCTGACTTTTTATTAACCATTACTATTTCCCTTTAAAAACAATGCTTACGTATATTATCCAATAATAAAATCATTCAAAAATCGATCTACCCATGCTTCATCTCAAATTCATATCGAGCTTGATATTTTTCACCGCTTGCGTCCGTCATAGTCATATCCAGTTGCCATTGCATCACTTTCGTCGTACAAAAAGGAATCCGTAAAAGGCCAACCCATTTACCATTAACTAACTGTAATTCGGTTTCACTAATGCCCATGTACATGGTTTTACCCTGCAACAAGAAGTGAATTCCTTGCAGTGCTTTGGATGAAACATTTTTAATCAATTTAGGCTCTATTTGTAATTGAATCGCCTGACCGCCTGAAAAATCATTGACAACAGAAACGAGATAGCTCTCTTTTGGCAGGCTAACTTCACAAACATCTTGGCCAAACATACAAGCATTCGTCGATAAGGGTTTTGCCTGCCCATCGTTTGCCAGTACAAATTCGGCCGCATTATTTGATAACCAATATAATAAAGGCAATACGATAATGGCAGTCATTAACAGAAACTTTGGTTTCATATTTATCCATAATTCAAAAATAAAATAACGTTTGATCAAAAGAGCACAAGCAATAAAACTAAATAGCGCAGAATATAGAGTCGCCATATTACGCCTATTAGAACGTAATTTCAGATAAACAGAGACAGAGCTAGGTTGTATTTAGTTCAATTTTATAATCACAAATAGTAAATACTAAGGAAAGCAGCACCTGATATGGTATGTCGCTTTTATCATATTGTGTCTGACTATAATCAGAGTACAATCAGCCCATCATTTTTATTGCCCTTAAAAGGAACTTGCTTTGTCGACCTCTTTACACCATGCCTTACAAGCACTTTCTAATCATTGTTCCAACAAGCAAGATACTCGCGCCCTCACTTTTCACCGAGGAATAGAAAGGGAAGCTCTGAGAGTAAATAATGAAAATGGTCGAATTTCACATAAACCACACCCTATTACGCTTGGCTCAGCGCTAACGCATAAGTCGGTTACCACTGACTATTCTGAAGCACTCATGGAGTTTATCACTGGCGTACATCCCAGTGTCGAAAGCGCCCTAAAAGAATTAGACGACATACATTTATTTGTCAGCCATGAATTAAGTAAAGAAGGTGAGTCCCTTTGGCCTGCAAGTATGCCGGGGCAAATTGAAGGCGACGCGGATGTACCTATTGCAGAATACGGTGAATCCAATTCAGGCAAACTTAAACATGCTTATAGACAAGGTTTGTCCTATCGTTATGGGCGTGTCATGCAATGCATTGCAGGCATGCATTATAATTTCTCCTTTGATAAGGATTTTTGGGCATTCCTAAAAGACTTCAAAGATGACAACAAGGTTTCCTATACAGACCTTCAATCTGAATCCTATTTTGCATTAATACGTAATTTCAGACGCAGTTCTTGGTTATTACCTCTGTTATTTGGTGCCTCTCCTGCGATTGATAAAAGCTTCTTACCCGAAGGCAATGACAAACTTTCAGAGATCAGCCCAGATACGCTAATGGGCCCTAATGCAACCTCTCTAAGAATGAGTGACCTTGGCTATAGTAATGATGCCCAAGCTGATTTGTATGTTTGTTATAATGAAGTTTCGACTTATATCCAAACAATCAGAAATGCAATTCAAACCCCTTATACCGAATACGAAAAAATTGGCGTTAAAGTTGATGGCGCTTATCGTCAGTTAAATACCAACATACTTCAAATTGAAAATGAGTATTACAGCGACATACGTCCTAAGCGCGTCACTCACGCTGGCGAACACCCAAGCGCCGCACTAAGAGATAGAGGCGTTGAATATATTGAAGTCAGAATAATGGACCTAGATCCCTTCACTTCAATCGGTATGGATAAAGACACGTTATATTTTCTTGATACATATCTTGTTTACTGCATGTTACGTGGCGATGAAAAATTCACAGCAGAAGAGTGTGAAGCATTAAGATCAATGCAACAAGAAGCGGTCACACAAGGCAGAGACCTAGAGAAGTCTATTAACTTCTTAGAAGGTGCATCTAGCATAAAGGTCCAAGCGAATAAACTACTGAGTGATATAATGTCTGTTGCATCGACACTGGCAGAGCTAACAGGCAATCAAGCCTATATTAATGCCGTTCAGCTGCAAATGGATAAGATTGCAAATAAAGAGTTACTACCTTCAGCTAAAATAGCGCAATTATCTGAACAAGAAGGGAGCTACGCAAAAGCCATGTTAGCACTCGCTGAGCAACATCAGCTTGACTGGCAAGCACAAGAGCTCGATCACAATATAGCGAAAGCATTTAGTGATGAGACAAAGGATTCTTTGTTACGTCAAAAGCACATTGAAGAAAGTGATGAAATGTCATTTGAAGTATTCTTAGCGGAATACTTAACACCACAATAACTTAAGCTAAATGCGAAAAATGGAAAGCCATGCGTTAGTGGCTTTCCATTTAAAAAACTATTGGGTTACAAAACTAGAAAATAGGACGTCTAATACAGGCTCTTGCCCTGTCTCATCCTTAAGCTTTTCATTCAAAATCAAAATCGCCCCCTTTCGAGACTCCTCTCTTGCTAAAGCACCAATCACTTGCTCGGATTTAAGTTCGGATAAGTAGATCACCAAACCATCCCTTACGATCGGCATATTATCTTCAATAATGCTGGCACTTTGAGGTCCAGAGGCCCGAAGCGTAATACTAGCCTTAATATATTTGAGACGATTATTCTCAGTTGTGTAGTTCACGATAAAATCTGGCCTTAATTCAATATAAATTGGCATCGCAGGGGAATCATTTTCGGCAAATGCACTCGAAGCCAATACCAAGCTAGAAATAAGTAAGGAAAAAACAATACGGAACAACATGAGCACTCTCATTTTAAGTTAGATTGACAGTATACTAACTCTCAAGCAGTATTTTTGTCAGTAGTATTTATTCTATTAACCCTAAAGGAAATGTAATGCCTTCCAAAGAAAATAAAATGATATTTAAAGAGACTAGTCAAAGCATTTTAAACAAGCTCCCCATAAGTACCTTTCATGCTTTAATTGCATTTACGTCTTTTGCTCTATTGGGTGTCGCATTTTATATGGAATATGAAATGGGGCTGGAACCTTGCCCCTTGTGTATGTTGCAAAGAATCATGTTCTTTATTGTCGGCGTTATCGCACTGATATCTTTTTTACATAAGTCTCGTCCTGCAATTAAACATTACGCCCTTGCTATTAGTATTTTTTCAGTCCTAGGAGCTGCCCTTTCTATTAGACACATCTACCTACAAAATTTACCTGAAGAGTTACTGCCTGCTTGTTTACCCGGGTTGAGCTATATGGTCGAAGTCTTTCCATGGCAAGAAATCATGAGCGCCATGATTATGGGGACGGGTGAATGTGGTGATGTCCTTTGGACCTTCTTAGGCCTAAGCATTCCAGGCTGGACGTTAGTCGCATTTGCCGGAATCGCAATCCTTAACTTTGTGATTTTTTACAAATTTAGAAAAACATAAATTAAAAAGATTACAAAACAAATCAATTTAAAATGCCCATCATCATTGCTTGCAGCCCCATGATGATGGGAATATGCTATTGAAAGTTAGGACAAACGATACTTCGAATAAGTTTGGATGCTTAATCAGTGTCGTTGATGATATTAATCTTAAAATGGAGTCATGCTCATGTTAGAAGGTTGTAAATCTGCGCAAGAACGTTGGGGTGGCGTACACGACTTAATAGATCGCTGGTTAAATGCCCGCCAAGCTCTTATTATTCATTTTGTTCAACTTAAAGAGCGCGGTGAATTCACTCCTCTTGATACTAATAATATTCAAAAAGTATGTGAGCAATTGATTGATTACATATCGACAGGTCATTTTGAAATTTACGAACAATTAGCCAAAGAAGCAGAAGCTTTCAATGATGACGGCGCTTTGTTACTGCTAAAACAATTATTACCTGAAATTCAAAGTACAACGGAAGTTGTGATTGAGTTTAATGATAAATTTGACACTAAAGAACATTGCAACGAGTTACTTGGAGCCCTCCCTTTCTCACTGCAAGCACTAAGCCTAGTCATGGCGGAACGATTTAGCATTGAAGATCGCTTGATCGAAGAATTACATGAGGCCCATAGCGAAAAAAGTGCCTAATAAAATTCGGGTTAAACTGCTAGTTCTAATGTCAATATTGCCTTTCGTTGTCGCGTGTTCGTCTGGGGATGCTGTTAGCACCTCAGAACTTGCGAGCCAAGGCTTGTACGCCGCAGATATAAGTGACGACGCTAGGTCTTCATTAGTTGGCTCAATACAACATGGCGGCAGTTTCTGGTCTAACCAGAATAATGAAAGGCGCTTTAACTGGAATCATGCAAAAGCTGAGTTCACTCCGTTAATCAGCGTGGATATTGACCCCAGCGGCCAATATGCGATTACGGGCGGCGCAAGAACCTTAGTGCTTTGGAACACCTTAACAGGACAGTCCGAAGGCTTTTGGAATACACCCGGTGACATCAAATCCTTGGTTGCCAGTGACGAGGGTGATTTTGCCCTTGTTGGACTTGATGACCAAACCGCTCGTTATTTTGATGTGAAAAATGGGGGTATCAAACAAACCTTTAGAACAGGCGCTGTGGTTCGCACTGTTAGCTTAGATAGAAGTGGCACACTTGCCGTGACGGGCGACGATAACTACAAAGTCACTCTCTGGGATATCAAATCAGGAAAACAGCTTCAGCAATGGCAACTCTCTAACCGCATCGCTGCTGTCTCAATCTCGCTTGATGGTAAATATGTTTTTGGTGCCGCTCAACTTGGTACCGCAAAAATCTGGTCCGCCACATCAGGTGATGTCGTCACTGAAATTAGCACTGGCGGCCTAACATCGAGAAATATAACCTATGGAAAGGCTAAATTTTCCTCTGATAATAGATATTTACTCGTTGGTGGTATAAATAGTAGCGTTAAACTACTAAGCGTTTTGACAGGTGATACATTAAAGTCTTGGACCCTCAATAAAAAGGATAAATTAAGACCAACCGGTTCATCTGTACTTGCAGTAGCGTTTTCTGAGGGTGATACATTTTATGCTATTGGTAGTAATGGCCTTCTCAACATTCTTAAATAGAACAACTAGATGACCGTCTCAAACTCACAAGAAAACCACTCTCTTTATTATATTTTGCCACCTCTATTAGGCCTGATCTCAGTTGCAACGGGCGCATTTGGCGCCCACGGGTTAGAAGGTAAAATTGCGCCGCAAAATATTGAGTGGTGGCAAACAGCAAGTGACTATCTTATGTACCATAGTCTTGCCTCTCTGTTTGCTATCTCCATGTATTCAAGCCTCCCAAAATTAAAGCATTGCACCAGCTTATTTGCGATTGGAAGCCTTTTGTTTTGTGGTAGTTTATTCTTCATGGCCCTCACAAATAACAAAAGCCTTGCGCTCCTCACTCCCCTTGGTGGACTCTTATATCTAGCTGGTTGGGGTTATATGATATGGCAATTTTTAAGATTAAGAATCAAGACGACTAGCTAAACAAGACCATATTAAGCTAGGATTGCCCCTCATTTTTATATTTACATCTATGACATTAAAAACCATGACAGAACTCGATAAAAACCAAACTAGTAAACCCAATCTAGATTCAATTGAACATAAACGTACAATCCGAAGCTTTGTAGTACGTGGCGGAAGAATGACGGAAGGCCAACAGAAAGCCTACGATGACAATTGGAGCTTTTATGGCCTCAACGTAGAGAGTGGCTTACTCAATTACCAAGAAACCTTCGGAAGACTTGCAGACGTCGTTGTCGAAGTTGGTTTTGGCATGGGTAAATCCTTAGTCGAAATGGCTAAAAATGCGCCTGAAAAGGACTTCATCGGTATTGAAGTTCATCCTCCAGGGGTTGCAAAGCTGATGATGTTTGCACAAGAAGAAGGCGTGCATAACTTAAGAGTCTATTGTCACGATGCTATTGAAGTCATGGCGCAATGTATTCCAAAAAGCTCTGTCAGTGGCTTCCAATTATTTTTCCCTGACCCTTGGCATAAAAAGAAACATAACAAACGTCGTATCGTACAAGCGAGCTTTGCCAATCAAATAGCAGAGATTCTAAAGGAGTCTGGCTGTTTTCACATGGCGACTGATTGGCAACCTTATGCAGAGCATATGATGGAAGTCATGGAGGCCCAAGAAAACTATACGAATACTGCGGGCAAAGGAACATACCACCCAAGACCAGAATGGCGGCCATTAACTAAATTCGAGTTACGTGGAGAAAAGCTAGGACATGGGGTTTGGGATTTGATTTACGCTAAGAAATAATGTCAGTGATTTAGAATGAGACAATTATGATAATTGTCTCATTCTAGTCAGATATACTTACAGTTCACAGCTATCGCGGCTATTACCTGCATCAAAGTATTCTTGGAATACTTTAGGTGTACGACCACGTCCAGTCCATAAATGCTCTTCGCCATTTATTTCCAAACGATATTTAGGCTCTACACTTTTTCCTTTTGTTGCAATTGCTTTTGGTGCAGATAATGCAGCAATTTCATCAAGCGTTAATCCGCTTTCAGCAATTAGTTTAGCTAGCTCTTCAGCTTTCTCAGTCCTTTGAGCCTCTTCAGCTTTACGTAAGCTTTCCTCTTCCTTAAGCTTTTCTAGTGCATTAGAAAATCCTGCAATTAGGTTTTCTAGTTGGGCAATAGTTAATTCTTTTGCAGCAGCGCGTGCTTTTGCTTTATTGCCTGCAAGTTCAAGTAAAAGACTCATGATTATCCTCAAATATAAAAACGTGGTTAATTGAATATATGCACGTTACACATTAAAATCAAAATACATTCTAAATTAAGATCAAATAAAAATCTAATTTGTTTATATTATTCATTCTGAAAAACGCATATATAATGTATTAAATGCCTTATTTTCTCTTATTATAGAATAATTAATGAATCTATTCCGTTGAAATCATGCAAAAATAATGGAATCCTTATTTTTTTGTAAAAGTTCTGTAATGATAACTATTGGATTAAGTAATAAATGTTTAATTTAGAAAAACAACTCTCTAACGAGTTTAATATCCCTGAAAAGGTCGTCAAAAGTACTCTAAGTCTAATCAACGAAGGCGCAAGCATTCCTTTTATTGCTCGCTACAGAAAAGAACAAACAGTCGGTTTGAGCGACATTGATTTACGAAACTTCCAATTAAGACAGAAGCAATTACAAGAACTTGAAAATGCCAAAACTAAAACAATAGAAAAACTTACCTCGAGCCATCAGCTTACTAACGAATTGAAGATTAACATTATTGCGTGTAAGACAAAAAAACAGCTGGATGAGATATACGTACCCTTTAAGTCAAACAAACTCAGCACTGTTGAGATTGCAAAAAACCTTGGCTTCGAACCTTTGGCGCTGGATGCTTGGAGAAGCTGGCAGACATGGGACGAACGCCGATTATTAACCCACTCCTCGGGCTTAAAAGAAAACCCTTCTTTAGCTGATAGTAAGCTTCATATCATTAACATAATTTCTGAACCTCTGTTATTAACACCTGCCTTTATGCAAGCATGTGAAGATTACATTTACCATAATAGTAAACTCTCTAGTCGTGTAATAAGAGGAAAGAAAGAAGTCGGCGAAAAATATCAGGATTATTTTGATTACTCTGAAGCGCTTAATAAAATACCATCACATAGAGCACTTGCACTTTTCAGAGGTAAAAAAGAAGGAATTCTTAAATTATCCATAAACTTAGTAACAAATGATATGCCTCGCCTCGCGGTTAACTTTCTAGCCGGCCTTAATTTAAAGTATGACATTAATAAACACCGTACGACCTCTTTTCAAGAAGACATTTTAAATCAAATTTGGCAAATAAGGATGATGCCAAAAATTGAAACAATCCTTTTATCACAATTAAAAGAAAAAGCTGAAATCCAAGCGTCAAATGTTTTTGCAAACAATCTAGAGTCCTTATTAATGGCTGCGCCAGCGGGCCAAAAAAGAATCATGGCCCTCGACCCTGGTTTTAAAAATGGCGTAAAGATTGCCATCATAGATGAACAAGGTGATTTTTTAAAAGATGCCATTATTTATCCTCACCCGCCTCAAAATAAAAGAAAGCAAAGTGAAGAGACTCTTTTAAACCTGATAAAGTCATTTAACATAAACATAATCGCACTTGGAAATGGCACAGCATCAAGAGAGACCGACATTTTAGTAGCGGATGTTATCAAGAATGAGAGTTTGGATATAATCTGCGTCACCGTCAGCGAGTCCGGTGCATCAATATATTCTGCATCAGAAATAGCCAGTAAAGAGTTCCCGAATCTGGATGTCACTATTAGAGGCGCAATTTCCATTGCGAGACGCTTACAAGACCCTCTTTCCGAGTTAATCAAGATTGATCCGGAATCCATCGGGGTTGGCCAATATCAACATGACATTAAAGCCAGCCGACTTAAAGAAGCCCTTAACATTGTTATTGAAGATTGCGTAAATAAAGTAGGCGTTGACCTTAACTCAGCGTCAGTGAGTTTACTGGAGCAGGTATCTGGCTTAAGCAACAGTCTCGCAAATAACATAGTTTCCCATCGTCATGAAAACGGAAAATTTAATAATAGAAACGAACTAAAACAGGTAAAAGGGATTGGCAATAAATGCTTCGAACACTGTGCTGGTTTCCTTAGGATTCAATCACTCAGCCAGCCCCTCGACGCATCAGGCGTTCACCCCGAAAGTTATTCACTTGTAAAAGACATGGCCCATAAGCTTGGTTTATCTATCAAGTCCATTATTAGTAATACGGATGCTATCGATAAAATTAGATCTATCAGGGATCAATTCCCCCATATCGATAACTTTACCTTTTCTGATATTTTACAAGAGCTCGCAAAACCAGGAAGAGATCCAAGACCTGAATTCAAGTATGCAAAGTTCGATACGGGCATAGAAAAAATCACTGATCTAGTAGAAGGCAAAGTACTAGAAGGGGTCGCCACAAATATCGCTGCTTTTGGTGTTTTTGTCGATATCGGAGTACACCAAGATGGTTTAATTCATATATCGCAACTAGCAAATCGATTTATCAAAGACCCTGCAAGCTTGGTAAAGGTAGGGGATATTTTACAGGTTGAGGTTTTAGAAGTAGATGAGAAAAGAAAAAGAATTTCTCTCAAGGCAATTGGCCTTTAAATAAAATCAAACTACATGATGGGCTATAGTTGGTACGAATAAGCCCATCATGTATTTTTAAGCGAACACTAGAGACGCATCTCTATACCGCGTTCAGCCATAAACTCTTTTGCTTCTTGCACTGAGTATTCACCAAAGTGAAAAATACTGGCAGCAAGCACGGCATCAGCCTTACCTTTAGTTACGCCATCTACCAGGTGATCTAGGTTACCCACACCCCCTGAGGCAATAACAGGGACATGAACAGCATCACTAATTGCACGGGTGACACCAAGGTCAAAACCATTTTTAGTGCCATCTCGGTCCATACTTGTCAGCAATATTTCACCAGCACCGTATTCGACCATTTTTTTAGCCCACTCAACCGCGTCTAGCCCTGTTGGTTTACGGCCACCATGGGTGAAGATTTCCCATTTATCCTGCTCGCCTTCCTGACTCACTTTTTTTGCATCTATGGCAACCACAATACATTGTGAACCAAAACGCAGAGCCGCTTCTCGTACAAATTCAGGATTAAATACAGCAGCGGTATTAATGCCGACTTTATCAGCACCGGCATTCAACATGCGACGAATATCATCACAGGTACGAATACCACCACCCACTGTTAATGGAATAAACACCTGGCTCGCAATCGCTTCAACCATATGAACGGTTGTCGCCCTATCGTCTGAGCTTGCCGTAATATCTAAAAAGGTAATTTCATCAGCACCTTGCTCATCATAACGCTTAGCGACCTCAACAGGATCGCCAGCATCACGAATATCAAGAAACTGCACCCCTTTTACAACGCGTCCATTATCAACATCTAAACAAGGGATAATGCGTTTTGCTAAGCCCATATCGACTCCTCAACTTTTATCGCCGTACACAAGTCGGCACAATTCAAAAATAAATTAGGGTTTGCCATCCCAATTCAAAAAGTTTTTATAAAGCTGCAAACCATCTTTATGACTTTTTTCAGGGTGAAACTGTACGGCAAACACATTATCACGCGCTAACGCGACACAAAATTCTAGGCCATAATCACAGGTTCCTGCGACTTCTGTTTTATCCTCAGGCACCACATAAAAACTGTGCACAAAGTAAAAACGCGCCCGATCTGGAATCCCTTTCCATAAAGGATGATCAATGCTCTGGGTAACTTGATTCCAACCCATATGCGGCACTTTTAGTTTACTGCCATCATGATCTTTATGCTCTTTACCAAAGAAAAGCGCATTACCCGCAAAGTGGTTCAGACAATCCACGCCATCATTCTCGTCACTGTGAGACATTAATGATTGAATACCAACACAGATTGCTAAAAACGGTTTCTCTGCCATAGCTTTATGGATACTGGGCACAAGACCTGTGCTATGCATCTCACCGATACAATCACGAATTGCACCCACACCTGGCAATAACACGCGATCTGCCGCATCAATGACGGCTGGGTCACTAGTGACTATCACTTGTGTATTGTCATCGGCAACATGCTCTAACGCTTTTGCGACGGAATGAAGGTTTCCCATGCCGTAATCAATGACGGCTACCGTTGTTTTATTTGTCAAAGACATCTTTTTTCCTCTCACCCAATCAGGCTTACAAACAGCCTTTTGTCGATGGCATTTGACCGGCCATTCGCTCATCTACTTCCAGTGCCATACGCAATGCACGACCAAAGGCTTTAAAAATTGTTTCAGCCTGATGATGTGTATTTTTTCCGCGCAGGTTATCAAGATGAAGTGTTACTTGGGCGTGATTGACAAAACCGTGGAAAAACTCAGAAAACAGATCCACATCAAAACCACCCACAGAACCTCGGGTAAAAGGCACATGCATTTCTAGCCCTGCACGGCCAGAGAAGTCGATAACAACACGTGACAGTGCTTCGTCTAACGGGACATAAGCATGGCCATAACGTTTAATTCCTTTTTTATCACCAACCGCCTGATTAAACGCCTGACCTAACGTAATCCCTAAATCTTCAACCGTATGATGAGCGTCGATATGTAAATCGCCCACGGCATGGATATCCATGTCAATCAAACCATGACGTGCTACTTGATCTAACATATGATCTAAAAAAGGCACACCTGTTTCACAGTTTAATTTACCTGTTCCATCTAGGTTAATACTTACCTTAATCTGTGTTTCAAGCGTATTACGCTCAACACTAGCGATCCTGTCTGACATGGACTTTTGCTCCTGGGTTTAGTGATATTGGCTATATCGTAAAAGAAAGGGTTATCTCAAGCTTGAAGAAGAGAATGCGGCGTTAACCAAGTCTCATAATCAGCATGCTGAACGGCTTTCAATATTTATAAAGATTCTGGATTATATACTCAAAATAGCGCTAAAAGCAGTGACCTTATTGAATAAAGCGCTAAAAAACCGCCTCTTCCCTTTGATATAATGAATTCAGCTTAAGCCAAAGCTTATTGCAAGCTATAGACAAGTGATATGATGCCGACACTTCTAATTATGTGAATGAAAAATGAATCCTATTGATAATTTTGCAGACAGAGTTCTAAGCTGGTTTGATCAGCACGGTCGCAAGGATCTTCCTTGGCAAGCGGACAAGACCCCCTATCGGGTTTGGATCTCTGAGATCATGCTCCAACAGACTCAGGTCGTTACTGTGATTCCCTATTATCAAAAATTTATGGCGAGCTTTCCGGATGTTTATCACTTGGCAGATGCGCCAGAAGATGACGTGCTCGCCCATTGGAGCGGTTTAGGTTATTACGCTCGTGCCCGTAACCTACATAAAGCAGCGAAAGTTTTAGCCAATGAATTAGACGGCATATTTCCCGCTACGATTGAAGGCGTCTGCGAGCTTTCTGGCATTGGAAGATCCACTGCTGCCGCTATATTATCCATTTCAAGAAACGAACCCACTGCGATTTTAGACGGCAATGTAAAACGAGTATTAGGTCGCTTTCATGCTATAAACACCTGGCCTGGCGAGAAAAAAACAGAAAATGCCATGTGGCAACTTGCTGAGGACTACATGCCTAACACTCGTTGTGCTGATTACACTCAAGCCATAATGGATTTAGGTGCAACCTTATGTACTCGCAGCAAGCCCCAATGTAACATCTGCCCAATCAAAGAAGATTGCCAAGCACTGGCCACTGGCGTTGCAACAGACTTCCCTATCAAAAAACCTAAAAAAAGCATACCTACCAAACACACTAAGATGCTGGTATTACAAAACCCAGAGGCCCAGGTATTATTAGAAAAACGTCCCAGTTCCGGTATCTGGGGAGGATTATGGAGCCTACCCGAAAGCCAAGAAGATGCCATTACCCTTATGGCAGAGCAAAGGTTCCAAGTCACGATTGAAAGCCAAGAGCCACTCACAAGCTTCCGCCACACCTTTAGTCATTACCACCTAGAAATATCGCCCTACAAACTTAATATTTTATCTGGCTCACAGGTAAATGAAACAGGGAAGTATCAGTGGTATAGCCTAGATGACGCGATGGCATTAGGTTTGCCGACTCCCATTAGAACAATACTGTCTTCTTTAGCCTTGCAGGAAAACCTGCTTGAAACAAACTAGATTAACCCCATTAATAAACACACAGTTCAAATTCAATCAGTAAGGTAAGGGCGAACCACATGGCACAGACAGTATTTTGTAAAAAGCATCAGAAGCAGCTAGAAGGCTTAGAACGCGCCCCTTTCCCAGGTCAAAAAGGTCTGGATATCTTAGAAAACATTTCAAAAGAAGCTTGGACAGAATGGCAGACAGTACAAACCATGCTGATCAATGAAAAACAATTAAACATGATGCAAGCTGACTCACGAAAGTACATCATGGAGCAAATGGATAAATTTTTTAATAACGAAGAAACAGATAAAATCCTAGGCCACACGGATTTTAATGATATTGAAGAGTTGTAAGTCAGAAGATAAAAAGCAAAAAGCCGCGTCATAAACGCGGCTTTTTTATTACACTTAATCTTGCTTATTCTGCTTCGGACTCAATAAATGAATCCAAGTCTAACCAAGAAGCGAGTTTTATTCTCAGTTCATCTAGCCCTTCGCCGGAGGAGCCTGAGAAGGTTTGTACCGTACCAATCACTTCTAAATCTTTCAGTGCTTTTTGCACTTGTAACTTAGTTGACTTAGCGGGACCACGCTTCAGTTTGTCTGCCTTAGTCAATATTACATGTACCTGCATTTTGTTCGACTTAGACCAGTCCAACATCATGTGGTCAAATTCTTTTAAGGGATGGCGAATATCCATTACCAAGACGACACCGACTAAAGAACGACGATTCATCAAATAATCTTGCATATGAGCTTGCCACTTCAACTTCATGGCAACAGGCACTTTAGCAAAACCATAACCTGGCAAATCTATTAGACGACGATCTTCAACACTTAACCCAAAGCAGTTGATAAGCTGAGTACGTCCTGGTGTTTTAGAAGTACGTGCTAATTTCTTCTGGTCGGTTAATGTATTCAATGCAGTAGACTTACCCGCGTTGGAGCGTCCCGCGAAGGCAACTTCTAGACCTTGGTCAACTGGGCATTGGGATAATTTCTCTGCACTTTTAATAAAATGGGCAGAGCGAAAAATAGAATCAAAGGGTGTCATATAGTTGATATTCGTCAATAGAGTAGGATTAGCGTTCACGTTTTACATCTGGTTGTATATAATGCCTGCTAATTTGCTTATTTACCATGTTTAAACTAGTTAAACATGCTGGAAAATCTGGTTAAATAGGCGGGCAAATTAGGTGGTGACTAAACTCGCCAGGTTAGGTCGTCACATTTTGATTGGATTGTCAGGGGCAGCGAATGAAAAAAGTACTAATTGGTATGTTGGTCGTAATGGGGGCATCTTCTGTTGCAGTAGCACAAGGTAACCCAGAAGCGGGTAAAGCATTGACGGCTGTTTGTGCAGCATGTCACGGTGCAGATGGTAATAGTGCACTTGCCAACTTCCCTAAATTAGCCGGTCAACAACAAGGCTACCTTCTTAAACAACTTAAAGACATTAAGTCTGGCACTCGTGCTGTAGTTGAAATGACAGGTCTATTAGGCGGTTACTCAGATGAGAACCTGACTGACATTGCAGCATATTTTGCTAGCAACGCAGTGGTTACTGGTCAAGCAGACCCAGAACTTGTTGAAGCAGGTAAAGCGCTTTATCGTTCAGGTAACGCTAAAACAGGCGTGCCAGCGTGCATGGCATGTCACGGTCCAGCAGGTAAAGGTCTAAATTCAGCGGCTTTCCCAAGCCTAGCCGGTCAACATGCAGGTTACACTGCCGCTCAATTGAAGAAATTCCAAAGCAATGAGCGCGTTAATGATCCAGCTGGAATTATGCAAGATATCGCATTCAAAATGAATGATCGCGAAATCAAAGCAGTCTCTAGTTATATCCAAGGTTTGTACTAGTACACTCTTGTTACGAGTGTGATTCAAGCCGAACTCAAGTAAGTATGGGTGCGTGGATCACAAATCCTTGTTTGAGATAAAAAAACCTCCTTTGGGAGGTTTTTTTTATCTTTCAGTAAAATTCTAATGAACTTTTAAATAGCAACAGACTCCTAACCTACTGCTTGCAAACTTAAAGGCATTTAAATGTCGACTCGATTTTCTTTTAGATAGGATGATTTCATGAAAAAGATTTTAATGACCTTAGCGGTTTTACTGTGCTTACCTGCATCATTATTTGCAGCGAGCTATAGTCCGGATAATGGCTATACCTTGATTAAAAACCCAGTACGAACCTCTAACCCAGATAAAATCGAAGTTGTTGAGATTTTTTGGTATGGGTGTCCACACTGTTTTAGCCTAGAGCCTGTAACGCAAGGCTGGAGTAAAAACATCGCTGATGACGTAGATTTTAAATTTATGCCAGCCGTTTTTGGTCGTAGTTGGAAGGCGCATGCAAAAGCTTATTACGTCTCCGAGCTTCTTGGTTTACAAGAAAAAACACATGGCGCAATATTTAATGCGATTCACCTAGACAAACGTAGGCTAAACTCTGAAGATAAACTAGCTGAGTTTTTCACTCAATATGGTGTCAGTGAAGCTAACTTTAAAAAACAATTTAACTCATTTGCAGTAAATAGCCGTCTTTCCCAAGCTGATGCGAAAATCAGAGCTTACGGCGCTCGTGGTGTACCAGGATTAATCGTTAACGGTAAATACCTAGTAACAGCACAATCTGCAGGTGGTAATAATCAAATTTATAGTGTGGTTGATTTCTTGATCGAACAAGAACGCCAAGCTATGAAAAAATAATTAAGCGAGGCCCAATGCCTGATCCATCTCGTGACAATCTTGTCGAAGCTTTACGTAAGGCTGTTTCTAGAACGAGCATGATGGCTGAGGGCATGGACCCTGAGCTAGATAAAACATTAGCTCAAATCAGGCGTACTATTTCAGGTGAGGCGAACGAAAATGACGTTCGTCTCGCATTGAAAGATGCCGAACCTAGGTTAATCGCTTCAGACAAATCAAAAGCAGAACGTGCCAAACTGTTTAAAGACAGCTTGTTAGACTTAGTTGAATCGTTAAACAACTTACCCAATCACCATATTCCAAACCAACAAAAGAGCAGATTAGAAACAAATATTCGCTCTCACTGGCAAAGCAGCTACAAATGGCCAGCCCTTCTCGCCGAGTTTTTGGCATTAACAAGCATCACGTTAAATCAAGACACCACTAAAAAACGCTCTTTTTTCAGCCGTTTATTCACCAAAGAAGACTCAAAGTCAGAGAAGTCCGAGCAAGATGTGGTCCATGACATCTCTCTTACTTTACTCAATTTATTAGGCAACCTGGCTTTACCCTCTGAGTATGACGAACAAGTAAATGAGCTGAAGTCACTGCTTGAGCAAGAGAAAGAGCTCAAAATTGTACCTCGCATTCTCACCGAGAGTATTAATTTAACCATGGTAGCGCTAGGTTCATCACAGCAAGAGTTAACCTCTTACTTGGGCAAACTTAACAAGCAACTCGCGTCAATTAATATTACGGTGAACAACAGTTATAAAGCGCAAAAGAACCTTTCCAGCCACAGGGAAAACTTTAGCGATAATATCCAAAAGCAGGTCAATGAAACATCAAACGCCGTAGACGAGGCCACCGATTTAACTGAGTTACAGAAACTTATCTCAGTACGTCTAGATAACATATCTGACACCATGACTGATTATAAAAAACACATGGCCGAGCAGGAAAAAACGGCCACCCTATCCATCAGCCAACTTAGACAAAAAGTTAGCAAGATGGAAAAAGACAGCTCAAGTTTACGCATTAATTTGCAGCAAAAAATCGCCCAAGCAACCACAGACACTGTGACAAATTTACCTAATCGTAGCGCCTATCAGGACACCATCATGCCCATGTGTTTACTTGCTCAAAAGAGTAAACAACCTTTTATTTTGGGCGTTTTCGATATCGACCACTTTAAAGCCGTCAATGATAATTGGGGCCACTTGGCGGGCGATAAAGTATTAAACCTGCTGCCTCGTCAACTCAAAAGCGTCATGTCAGAAAAGGATATGGTATTTCGCTATGGGGGTGAAGAATTTGTATTCTTATTACCTAATTGCAGCCTCGTTGATGGAAAAACAAAAGCGGAAGCCATTCGTAACGCCGTTGAAAAAATGCCGTTTAATGTTAATGGCGAGCCGGTACCCATTACAATTTCCATTGGCATAGCACAATTAGCGATCAATGAGTCCCACGAATCGCTGTTTGAACGTGCTGATAAATTCCTTTATCAAGCAAAAGGTTCAGGTCGAAACAAGGTTATCAGCGAGTAGCCTTGTTTTAACAAAAATCTCGCAATTATTGCGTTAGAGCAATAGTGTTTTTAGTCATAGGTCTTCATAATACCCCTAACTTTTTAACCTTTTGCCGTCTTCCTCGTTTCACTTTTAAGTCAAACATGCCAGAACGGAATACTAATAACCCTGTAAACTGGGGTTTAGGACAAATTTTCATGCAAGATCAACACGATAAAACGACACATTTTGGTTTTCAAGAAATTCCTGTTGACGAAAAGGTCGACGCTGTTGCCAAAGTCTTCCATTCCGTCGCGGCTAAATACGATATTATGAATGACCTGATGTCCGGTGGTGTCCATCGCCTATGGAAAATGCATACTATTAATCAGTCAGGCGTTCGTTCAGGCAACAAAGTGCTGGATATTGCTGGCGGAACAGGTGATCTAACACTGAAATTTTCACGTCTTGTTGGCTCTCAAGGTAAAGTGGTTCTTGCTGATATTAATGATTCCATGCTGAAAGTCGGTCGTGACAAATTAGCAAACCGCGGTGTCGTGGGTAATGTTGAGTTTGTGCAAGCCAATGCAGAAGCCTTACCTTTCCCTGATAACACCTTTGATTGCATTACAATTGCCTTTGGCCTTCGTAATGTAACGGATAAAGACGCTGCTATAGCCTCCATGTACCGTGTTCTTAAACCGGGTGGCCGACTGTTAATCCTTGAGTTCTCTAAACCTAAGTCTGAATGTTTATCAAACATTTACGATCAATACTCATTCCGTTTATTACCTATGATGGGTAAGTTAATTGCTAACGATTCAGAAAGTTACCGTTACCTTGCGGAATCTATTCGTATGCATCCAGATCAAGAAACACTGAAAGGCATGATGGATAATGTTGGGTTCGAACGTACTAGCTTCCAGAATTTGACCGGCGGTATTGTTGCGTTACATAAGGGATTTAAGCTGTAAAAATGTTTCAAAACCTGTCACGCGCGTTACGGATATTGGCCGTCATCATACGTTTTCGTTTAGATATTTTTTTACCTTTTGATAAGCTCCCTTGGTATCTGAAGTATTCAATCGGATTAGTTAGCAAACTATTCAAAACCAGTAAGCGTCACACCAAAGGTCAGAGATTACGTTTGGCGTTAATCTCCCTCGGCCCCATTTTTGTGAAATTCGGTCAACTGCTGTCCACCAGACGAGACCTGCTCGATGATGATGTCGCCAATGAACTGGCGAAATTACAGGATAAAGTACCGCCCTTTAACAAACAGCAAGCGAAAACCTTAATAGAAGAAGCATTAGGCTCCTCTGTTGATCAAGCTTTCAAAGAGTTCACACTCGAGCCATTAGCCTCTGCTTCGATTGCCCAAGTACACTGCGCCACCTTACACAATGGTGAAGAAGTCGTTGTTAAAGTGATTCGTCCTAGCATAGAAAAAACTATCCGTAAGGACATAGGTTTACTCTACGCACTTGCTAAATTAGTTCGAAATATCAGTGATGATGGTCGTCGATTAAGACCAGTAGAAATCATTCAAGACTACGAACATACGATTCTTGATGAACTTGAACTGACCAAAGAAGCCGCAAATACCGCACAGCTAAGACGTAACTTTGAGGATTCTGAGCTACTGTATGTGCCAGAGGTCCATTGGGATTTTACCCGTCGTAATGTCATGGTTGTTGAAAAAATCAGTGGTATTCCCGTTGCCAACATTGATGAATTACGACAGGCTGGCGTCGACATGAAATGCCTCGCTGAGCGCGGTGTCGAAATATTCTTCACCCAAGTATTTGAGCACAGCTTTTTCCATGCAGACATGCACCCGGGCAACATTTTTGTGGATATAAGTCACCCTAAACTACCTAAATATATTGGCATTGACTGCGCCATAATGGGTAGTCTGTCTTATGATGACAAAAATTACCTAGCCCGTAATTTACTCGCCTTTTTTAAACGTGATTACCGCTTAGTGGCAGAACTTCATGTTAAAAGTGGTTGGGTACCTAAAGGCACACCTATTCACGCATTTGAATCAGCGATTCGCAGTGTCTGTGAGCCCATGTTCGCCAAACCTTTGAAAGATATTTCCTTTGGTCAGGTACTGATTGGTCTTTTTCAAACCGCTCGACGCTTTAATATGGAAGTACAGCCTCAATTAGTACTACTGGAAAAAACCATGTTGAATGTTGAAGGTTTAGGCCGTCAACTCTACCCTGACCTTGATTTATGGGAGACAGCTCAACCTTTCTTAGAGCGTTGGCTCAAGAGTCAAATCGGCCCACAGAGAGTTTTTGACGAAATAAAACAGCAAGCGCCAGAGTGGGCAGGACAGCTTCCAAAGATTCCAAACTTAGTTTATTCGGCGTTAGAGCAAATAAGCCATCAAGGCACACGAGATTTAGAACACACACAAGCAATCAATAAGTTAGAATTAGAGATAAAACGTAACAATCAGGCGTTACCCTTTAAGATATTGGGCCTCATCAGCATGGCAACAGCTTGGTTAAATGCGGATGAGACTTCCCTTTCTCGTATTGCGGAAGCTGATTTAACAAGCTTGGCTCTATTCGCTATTGGTATATACCTGTTAGTATTAAAAAAGTGATACAAGAGATATTAAAATGAAAGACGAAATATTGACCCAGCTCGCACAAACCATAGAAGAGCGTAAAAGTGCTAGCCCAGACTCATCATATGTTGCTAGCCTGCACGCAAAAGGGTTAAATAAGATATTAGAAAAGGTCGGCGAAGAATCCGTTGAAACTATCATAGCGGCAAAAGATGCATTGTCATCCGGTGATAAGTCTGATCTTATCTATGAAACAGCTGACTTATGGTTTCACTCTTTAATCATGCTTTCTCACCTAGATTTAGGTCCAGAAGATGTTTTAAATGAACTGGCCCGTCGTTTTAACTTGTCCGGATTGGAAGAAAAAGCCAACCGTACTAAATAACACTAGATAACATGAATCAGGAGAAACACTATGCTTGGTGGAATCAGCATTTGGCAATTATTGATCGTATTAGCCATTCTTATTTTAATTTTCGGCACTAAAAAACTTAAGAACCTTGGTGGTGACTTAGGTGGTGCAGTAAAAGGCTTTAAAGAAGCCGTTAACAAAGAAGAAGATGATAGCAACGCCCAAGCTAAAGCAATTGATGGCGATGCTAAAAAAGACGATAAGAGCGCATAAGCCGTGTTCGATATTGGCTTCTCAGAGTTAATCGTCGTGTTTATTGTAGGCCTTCTGATTCTAGGACCAGAACGCCTACCACACGCCGCAAAAACGGCCGGTTTATGGGTACGTAAAATCCGACGCAGTATCAACTCGGTTCAACGTGAGATAAACGCACAGCTGGACCAGGAAGAATTACAGCGTAAATTGGATTTGAATAACCAACGCATCATGCAAGAAACACCCAGCTCTAATTCACCTGATGTGATTCAAAATACCATAACCCCCCTACCTGAAAGTGCGTTTACAGCCGAAGATAAAGTGCTTGATAGTGCACCGGAAACTTCTGCTCAAGAACAGACTTCATCCCAGCCAAATGAAACGGACAAAAAATCTGTTACGGGCTAAATCATAGACTTAAGATTTTAATATGAGCAGTGAAACACAGAATAATCAAAGCCAAGCGCCTTTAGTTACCCATCTTATCGAATTAAGGAACCGCTTACTAAAATCTGTTTTGGTTATTTTGCTCTGCTTTTTGGCGCTTTATGCCATAGCAAATGAGTTATATTTGACTGTGTCTGAACCGCTACGAGCACTACTGCCTGAAGGTAGTTCATTAATTGCCACAGAAGTAGCCTCACCTTTCTTAGCACCGTTAAAATTAACCTTCTTTGTCGCCGTACTCATTTCTATCCCTTTTACCTTGTATCAAACTTGGGCCTTTATTGCGCCTGCGTTATATAAAAATGAAAAGAAGCTGGCAATTCCACTTCTTATCTCAAGTATATTTCTCTTTTATGGCGGCGTGACATTTGCCTATTTTGTGGTGCTACCGCTAGTTTTCGGATTTTTCACCTCTGTCGGCCCCAGTGAAGTCGTCGTTATGACGGACATTAATAATTACCTCAATTTTGTTTTGAAGCTGTTTTTTGCTTTTGGTGTGACGTTTGAGATCCCTATTGCTACCTACTTAATCATCAAAGCGGGTATTACCACGGTAGCCTCACTGTCTAAAAAGCGCCCTTATATTATTCTTGGCTGCTTTGTTATGGGTATGTTGATCACACCGCCTGATATTTTTTCTCAGACGTTATTAGCCATTCCTATGTGGATGCTGTTTGAGGTCGGCTTATTAGCTGGTCGTACGGTTAAAATAGAAGACAAAGAGACAACTGACGATGAAGAGCTCACAGAAAGTTAATGACGCCTCATCGTTTACCCAAACATTTAAAAGAGAAGCCTAGCTTCTCTTTTTTTATGCTTTTTGATCAAGCCTAACCCATTCGTTAGATGTCGTATTAATGCAACAACTCGTCGATAGGATGCCACGAATAACGCCCTAGTCCATTATAAGATAATTCATAGCCTTACCAAGATTAACTGAATTATCAGCAAGGACAGTGTTATGAATTCACTCGATACAACTATTGAAATTGCCTCATTTACGCCTTACCCAATCAAGCAACACCCTGTTCAAGTTCATTTGAACCAAGAGTCACTGACCCTAGTTTGGGATAATGGACATCAAAGTGAATATCACTATTTATGGTTAAGAGATAACTGTCATTGTCCAAAATGCATATCGACACTGACCAGAGAGCAGATATTTGAAATTTGTGATGTGCCTCTCACGATCAAACCGCTAACAGCGTATATTTCTGATAACCATAGACTCATGATTGAATGGGATTATGCCGAGCACAGCAGCCAATATCACCCGGGCTGGTTACTGAGTCATTGCTACAGTGAAAGCGTCCTTGAAGAAAAAAAGTGGTCGCCCCATATTTGGGACAAAGAGCGTATTAGCCGAGAACTCCCCACTAAGACCTTTGATTCTGTCATGCAAAGTGACTTGCATCTGCTCGCTTGGTTACGTGACCTTAGAGACTATGGCATTGCCTTGGTCACGCAAGTAGACACGCAAGAAAATACCCTCATCAAGGTGGCTAATCGCATCTCGTTTATTCGGGAAACCAACTTCGGCACCATTTTCAATGTTCAAGCAAAAGCCGATGCCAATACAGCAGCTTATACAGATCTACGTTTACCTTTACATACGGACCTCCCCACCCGTGAACTACAGCCTGGATTACAGTTTCTGCATTGTTTGATTAATGATGCAACAGGAGGGGAATCCATTCTGGTTGATGGTTTTAAAATTGCCGACCATATGCGAGTTAATCACCCACAAGAATTCCAAAGTTTGAGCACTATCCCCATGTCCTTTTATAACAAGGATAAAAATAGCGATTACCGCTTTCGGGGCACTGCCATAGTCACAGACAGTAATGATGAGGTAGTAGAGGTACGTCTAGCTAACTTTCTGCGAGGACCCATTGATGTGCCCTCACACCAAACGATGGCACTTTACAAAGCCTACCGTTGCTTTATTCAGCTCACCCGTGAGGTAGAGTTTCAGTTTTTTCACCGTCTAAACGCGGGTGATTTGATTGTTTTTGATAATCGTCGAGTATTACATGCACGTAACGCCTTCGATCTAAAAACAGGGATGAGGCATTTACAAGGTTGTTATGTCGATCGGGATGAACTGCTATCCCGTATCCGAGTGCTTGAGAGAGAGGTAGACTAATAATAACACAGCGATCTCGTCAATCTAGATCGCTAGTTTAATGTATAAGGGAGCGATATTGGCTGGCGGTTGTACCATAGAATTCTCGATAACGTCGGCTAAAATGCGCGGTAGAGCTAAAACCACTGGCTAATGCAATATCAGAAATACTCAATCCAGAATCAGATAATAAATAACGCGCATGCTCTATACGTAGCTGTAAATAGTAGCTTGAAGGCGTACATTTCAAATGCTGAAGAAAGAGCCGCTCTAATTGACGTATTGAGATCGAAAGTGCGTCGGCTAAGTCGGATGCACTCAAGGGTGCTTCAATATGATCGCCCATTAACGCCAAGGCCTTCAAGATTTTAGGATTATGTATATTTAACCTTTTTGACCAGCCTAGCCTTTGGTTATCTGAGTGATTGCGTGCACCACTTTTAATCAGCTGCTCACATACCAAGATAGCTAAATCAGCCTGATAATAGTACTCGATGAGATGTAACACCATATCCGTAGCGGCATTACCACCCGCACAGGTTATTCGCCTCTTATCGATCTCGAATAATTCACCACTGACTTTGAGCTGAGGGTACCTTTCTTGAAAGGCCGGTTTTGCCTCCCAATGAAGCGTCATATTATAACCCTGCAATAATTTTGCCCTAGCCAATAAATAACAACCTGTATCTAAAGCGCCTATCATGCTCCCTTGTTTATGCAGGTCGCGTAACCATTTAATACAGAGATCAGTGATGTGCTTTTCTGGATTGAAACTCGCATTTACAAAGAGATTACGTGGCCTAGGAGCCTGTGAAATATCCAGTGATTCTTGCAGCGCCATACCGTTACTCGCAAGCACAGAATCACCGTTTTCGCTAAAACATTGCCAACGAAATAATGTTTTTCCAGCGAGTCTGTTAGCGATGCGTAAGGGTTCAATCGCAGACAGTAGTGACACCATGGCATATTCAGGTAAGAGTAAAAAAGAGAGGGTAAACACCCCATCATCATCTGCGATCAGGGCCCCCTCTTTCGTCTTTAATATTGCCTCAGTTAGCATTGGGCTTCCTTAAAAAGAAGATACGGCAGACCGTCATTATGGTCGCCGTACCTTAATATTTTAGCCAACAAGCTAAAAGTATTTACTCTTTGAGTAACGATGCATCATTGTCTGCTTCAGGATCTTTATGGCTGACGTTAGTCGATTCTGCAAAGAGTGACTTAAGTACACCTAATGTCATGACGATAATAATCAGACTTAAAGGTAATGCAGCGACAATATTGGCTGTCTGTAGGGCGCTTAAACCACCCGCGACTAACAATGCAGCAGCAACAAAACCGATAACAACACCCCAAAAAACTCGAAATTTCTTAGGTGGCTCTTCATTTCCTAACGATAGAATAGTCGTTAATACCAAGGTACCTGAGTCAGATGAGGTTACAAACCAGCTCATCAAAAGGAATACCATCATGGCAGAGACGACCCAACCCATGACACCCTCACCAAAGATTCCGTCAGCACTGGCAAATAAAGCCGCGGGCAAATTCCAGGCATTGACTAGGTCAATGATGCCGGCAGAACCCGCTCCAGCACTGGCATTGAGTTCTTGGTAAAGCGCTGTGCCGCCAAAAATACCTAACCACACAAATATAATGAAGGTGGGAACCAGCAGCACACCAATAATGAATTCACGAAAAGTACGACCGCGAGAAATACGAGCGATAAACAATCCAACAAACGGTGCCCATGCTAACCACCAGCCCCAATAAAATACTGTCCATCCATTCTGCCAGTTAGCAGGACCTTCTTCTTCAGGGAACCAAAGTCCCATCTGTACGAAGTTAGTCAGATAATCAGCCAGTGACGCTCCAAATATGCCTAATAACCAACTAGTAGGCCCGCCAAACAGAAAGAAGGCGACCACTAGAATGGATACAATAATGTTCCACTGGGAAATAATTCTAATACCACGCCCAACACCGGACAGGGCAGATAAAATCGAAATAATCGAAATCAAAAAAATTAAAACAAGTTGAGTTGTCAGCCCTGAATCAACACCAATTAAGCGCTCTAATCCCACCGACATTTGGCTCACACCCAAGCCTAATGACGTCGCGACACCAAAGACACAACCCAGCACACCAAAAATATCGACTAGGTGACCAATGGGCCCATAAATACGATCACCAATAAAAGGATATAAAGCAGAACGCAAAGCCAGAGGCAGCTTTTTACGGTAAGCAAAATAGGCCAGTGACATGCCAACAATAACGTACACAGCCCAACCATGAAGGCCCCAATGGAAAAACGTCACCCTAAGTGCATCAACAGCACGCTCATAACTCATCGCACCAGCACCCGCCATATCAGCATAGGGGTTATTGGGATAACCAAAAGCGCCACTATTATCAAAATAGAAGATGGGCTCAGCGACACCAAAAAATAAGATGCCGATACCAATACCCGCGGAGAAAAGCATTGAAAACCAAGCAAAATTACTAAAGTCAGGTCGGCTATCATCGTCTCCTAATCTAATATTGCCAAACCGACTAAAAACAATAAAAACACAGACAGCAATCAAGAAAACAATGGTCACCATGTAATACCAGCCGAAAGTCACTTCGATCCAGTTTTTTGCAGTACCAAATACCGCACCTGCAAGTTCGGTATTGGCGCCGGTAAAAGCGACAAACAAAAGCACCAATAAGGACGACGTAATTGTCATTCCTTTATGCATGCCCTTGAACAACCCTGCTTGGGCGAGCTGTTCTGTTTTAAAGGCCCTAGACTCTGATGCTTCAAAGCCAGACTGAGGGGTAGACGACATATACGTATTCTCCATTTTATTATATTTTAATTGTTATTATTTTAATGCTTTGTTGCTTATCAGCCTCATGCTTAGGCATGTAAATAGCGTCCGTGCTGACCAGTCATTCATAATTTCCGAACAGGATTTCGTCATCACCTCGAATTCGTTTTTATTTGTAAGTCATTGCTCTAAATAGATATTAAAGAAAGTATCCCCTCTTTCGTGAATCAGTTTATTGTGAATTAATCTCTATTTCTAGGCTTTCTAAAAGCGTCCTTATATTATTCTTGGCAGCGTATTTATTAGGTAACTTCCAACATTTTCTCTTTTACGTAAGCGCATACGGCACGATAAAGTTGGCGACCTTCTTCGGTTAATTGAAAGCCGTGCAAACCACCATGAACTAAACCTTCAATCATAGTTAATTGAACCGGCACGCCTGCTTGTTTTAATACTTGCTGGTAAGAGTGAGCATCATCTAATAGTGGGTCATATTCGGCCGCAAAGAGCATGGTAGGAGGTAAGCCGTTAAAGCTTTTCGCTTGCAGTGGCGGTAAGACCTCTTTAAGTTTCGGTTCTTGACCTTGCTCGTCATTAACACCTTGCTCAGAATCGTTGTTCCATTTTTCTGCTAGCCCTTGATAAAGGTCCCAACAAAAATGCAGGCTATCTAAATCAAGTAAAGGTGCATCTGCCATTTCTGTATGAGAGGGTAAACTTCCAACAGCGGACAATGCAGGATAAATTAAACACTGCCCATAAGCAGGTGGTAGGTTTACTGAACGGCATTGATGACTCAAGGTTGCCATAAGGTTTCCACCGGCACTGTCACCCATTAGTAAAATAGGTGATGTATCTATCTTAAGTAATGATTGATAAACCTGAGTGATGTCATCGATTCCCGCAGGGTAAGGCGCTTCAGGTGCTAAGCCATAGGCTACCGATATCAAAGTGATTCCACAGTCATAAGCGAGGTTTGCACAAAAGTTATCATGGCTCTCTAAGCCACCTAAATACCATCCACCACCATGGGCAAATAATATTCGCAATCTAGTCGATGTTTCTAATGGTCGATAATAGCGAACCTTGATACCGTCTAAGCTTTCATCTTCAACGATTAGGGACTCTGGCCGTGGTGTGGCGAAGTGCGATGTCATCGCATTGTACGCAACTCGCTGTGCTTCAATACCTTGTTTTATAACGGTCAAAGGGAAAAATGACATGCTCTGTTCGACAAAGCTTTTCATTGCCGTACTTAATGGATATTTTTCTGTCATTTTATTCCCATCACTCTACGTTAGTAACGCTATTTTTTTGTGGCTTAAGGAAATCCTTTTCCTTCTATCATCAGCGTCCTATTACTCACTAATATAAGTGAGTATTAACGTAACCAGCTTTGTACTATCTCTGGATTTTCACTTACCCAAGTCTGAGCCATTTCTTCAGGGTCTTGACCATCATTAGCAATATTGTAGATCCATTGGCTAACGTCTTCGGCGTTCAGTGCCACATTACTCAAGAAGTTTGCCACTTTTGGCGCTCTCTTTTCTAATGACGTTGAGTAACCAATATGTACTTTGGTATTGGGCACTGCGCACGTGATGGCACTGTCTTCTAACCAATTATCAGTATCGTTAAATTTGTAACATCCATTTGGATTGTAGTCTTTGTCTTGCTTCTTACTGTTTCCGGCATAGCCCGTAAACGCAGGCTCTTCCAGCTTTCTCAAGTCGTAGCTATAGTGAATCCATTCAGGTTTCCAGTAGTAGAACAATAAGCCTTTCTTTTTACGGTAGGCTTTTTTAAGTTGAGCTTTAATGATCGAGTCAGAGACGACTACTGGGGTGAAGTATTTATCAAACCCATATCCTTTCGCCTTTATTTGGTTTATTTTCACGCCGGTCCAACCCGGTGCTCCTGGCCAATATTCACCTATACCATCGCCATCGGTATCAAACAGTTTGGCGATCTCAGGTTTGGCCAAATCATAGATAGACTTAACACCGTATTCATCTTGTATGTAGCCAGGTATATAGAACCCATCTGATCCTAAATAAGGGACTTTATTCGCTCGCACACTTTCTTTACTGCCTTTTTCAATAAACTTTGCCCAAGGCTCAGTTTGTGATGATGTCCACACATCAGGGTGAACATCAATATTGCCTTTGCCTTTATCCATAGCGGACCAAATAGCCGCTTGATCCGCTGAAATAATCTCAACATCCACATCAAACTTATCTTCAATAATGCTCTTTAAGACATTCTCTATTGCCAATGATGCGTCCCAACTCACCTCACCAATAACAATCGTTTCTTTCGCGCTTAAGCCTTGTGAAAAATTCATGCCTAATGCTAATGTCAGGCCAAAAAGTGCTACTTTTTTCATTGCTTTTTCCTCTTTTGCATACGAACTATTTAACCGATAGGATCATTCACTCAAGCTAAGTTAAATTCATGTCTATCGGCCAACTTGGTGATCATTTACGTTTATGACGCCCTTGAATAATGCGGTCCAAAATCATGGCACACAGAACGATAGCGAGACCCGATAACAAGCCTTTACCGGCTTCAAGGTGCTGCAAAGAAAACAGAACATCATATCCAAGCCCACCCGCACCAATAAGTGCAGCCACTACCACCATGGATAAGCTCATCATGATGCTTTGGTTTATGCCGGCCATAATTGACGGTGTGGCTAGCGGTAACTCAGCTTTAAACAAGATTTGTCTTGGACTGGCGCCAAAGGCCAGCATCGCCTCAATAACGGAAGGGCTTACCTGTTGAATACCTAAGGTGGTTAAACGAATCATTGGCGGCATTGCAAACACGACCGTTGCTAATACAGCAGGTGGTTTACCTACCGAAAAGAAAGCAATAGCAGGGATCAGATAAACAAAGCTCGGCATGGTTTGCATTAGATCTAAGATAGGATTGAGGATTCGATTAAAGCGTGGTTTTTTAGCCGCAAGTACACCCAAAGGTGCCCCTATTATTAAACAAATAAAGACCGACGCACCAACCAATGCCATAGTACTCATCGCTTTGTCCCAAAAGCCAAAGGCGCCAAGATAAGCCAAAGCAAGCGCAGTAAAACCAACAACACGCCAACCTGCCGCTTTCCATGCAAGCAGAATCAGTAATAGAGAAATAACAGGCCAAGGAGTCCCAATAAAGAGCAGCTCAAGAAAATCAAGCATGCCTCGAATCGCCCATGTAATAGAGTCAAATACATCCTCAAAAGAAATGGTCATCCAATCAACAAATGCATCAATCGCATCCGCTGTGGTTGAATTAATTTTACGGTTTGTCGGAAAGCTTTCAAAAAACTTAAGCACTGAAGATGCGCTGAATTGATAAATGGTCAGTGGGTAAATAGCCACAATGAGCACGCATCCTTTTAGAATTCTTGATGCATTGCTTCCATTCAACATACTCGGAGTAATTCGCCATTTGGTATACAAGGTGTAATACAAATTATTAGCGATAAAACTACCGATTAATCGGCATATAATAAAAATGAATAAACCAAGAGAAAGACTTGCAGCAGGATAAAGGTCTTGCCCCCAAACACTTCTAAAAATGGCAATAAGACCGATAATATCTGTCGCTAAGAATAGCCAAAACAATGACCAAACATTTCGACTGGCTGCCCATAAAGGCCCAAAGAGTGCAGCACTAAGGTTAAGACTAAATTTTTGTCCCTGAGTAATTTGCTTGAATGACCTTAAATAGTAATCTTGAGAGCTTCCTAGGAACTGTTTTATGTCATCAGTTTCAGTTTGGTTAAAGATCTCGTTTACCTTAATATCATAATCACTCATCCGCATTTCTCCCCTGAACACCACGTAATAACTGACGCTTCGTAATAACACCAATCGGATTACTCTGATCTAAAACAACAATGGGCTCTTCATGGTCGATCGCTAAATTAATTAAGGCATCCAAATCTGCATCATGCATCGCAGTAGGACAAAGGGTAATATCCAACTTATTGTGTTTTAGATAATCTTCAATGGGTTGCATAATTGTGTGGGCAGACACTAACTTTAATCGTGAAATGTCTTTGACGAATTCAGCCACATAATCATTAGCTGGTTCGGTAATAATTTGCTCTGGTGTGCCAATTTGAACAATCTCACCGTCCTTCATAATCGCGATACGATTACCAATACGAATCGCTTCATCAAGATCATGTGTAATGAAAATAGTGGTTTTATTCATGCTTCTAGAGAGCGCGAGGAATTGGTCTTGAAGTTGGCGTCGAATTAATGGGTCTAACGCACTGAAAGGTTCGTCCATTAATAGAATGGCAGGATCGGCAGCCATTGCTCTGGCTAAACCAACTCGCTGTTGCATACCACCTGATAGCTCTGATGGCATACGATTTTCCCAACCGGTCAGCTGAACCAGTGCCAGTTTTTGATCGGCCGTTTTGAGCCGGCGTTGCTCATCAACATTTCGAAGTTCAAGCCCTAAAGCGACATTTTCTCTTACCGTGAGATGCGGTAGTAAAGCAGTATGTTGAAACACCATACCAATTTTTTCTGCCCGTATTTTGCGAAGATCTTTAGCGTTTAGTCCATTGATATCTTCATTTTCAATCAATATATCACCCGAAGTGGGCTCAATTAATCGATTAATATGACGTACCAAGGTCGATTTACCACTTCCTGATAAACCCATGATGCAGAAAATCTCACCTTCGTGAGCCTGAAAACTGGCATCTGCTACCCCAACAACACAGTCATACTCTTCGTGAACTTGCTCCTTACTCAAACCGCGGGTTTTAACCGCGTGTAATGCTTCAACAGATCGATTTCCAAATATTTTCCATACATTACGACATTCTATTGCTGGTCTTGCTGTATTTTGTTCTAACATCAGTTTAACCCATCTATTTTGATTTAATGATGTGCTTCGCAGCACATCATTATTAGGTTGTCCTATTTAGTGAGCGTCCATAAATTCATCGAGTAAACCCTAAGGGCAATTCGATCTTACTCATTAGTTTTACAGTCCATATCCAACAACTAGCGTTTAATGCCTTTTTCTTCTCTATACTCTTTCAGTGTCTGCATGATACGAATCAGGCAGTCATCACGCTCTTGAACCAGCTCATCAATCGATGCACCATTCGCTTGAGTAAGACAGCCCTCTACCATGTCATCTTTAAGTTGCTGCGTTAGTTTTGGTGCTTTCAATCGTGTCCAAGGCTCCTCTAATGAATCTTCAAAATGATCCAATAAATGCCCCATGCCACCTTGTCCACCACCTAGGTGAAAGGTCAAACAATGACCCATAATGGCCCAACGCAAACCCGGACCATAAGCAATCGCCTTATCAATATCCTCTACTGAACATTCGTTGTTTGCCACCATGTGTAACGCTTCACGCCATAGGGCTTCTTGCAAACGATTGCCGATAAAGCCAGGCAGCTCTTTGTCCATTTTCGCGACTTGTTTTTCCGTAAACTCATAAAACTCAGCAGTCCAATCAACCACGTCTTGGCTTGTTTTCTCGCCGCCACAGACCTCACAAAATGGCACTAGGTAAGGCGGGTTAAAGGGATGTCCGACGACAAAACGCTCTGGTTGAGCCTCAAGGTCAACCGCCATATCTGTCATGGCAAAACCTGAGGTACTCGAAATAATCACCACATCAGCAGGCACGATGCGATCAAGGTCAGCAAATAAACTGCGTTTAGCATCCATACGTTCTGGCGTACTTTCTTGAATCACTTCCACTTGGCTCGCTAAGGCTTCTAAAGAGTCGACAAAACGCAAATTCTGTTTACTTGCCCCTTCACGTAGGCCTAATTTTTCTATGGTTGGCCAGATATTTTCTACCATAGCCAATAGCTTCTCTTTTGAATTAGGGCCTGGGTCAAAAGCAACAACCTCCATTCCCATACGTAAATAGTGCAAAGCCCAAGCACCGCCAATAACACCGGTACCGATTACGCCTACTTTTGTTACTTCATTTGGATTTGGACGAGCCATGATTTATCTCCCAGAATTATTGAGTGCCGCGTAGGCGTAATTTGTCACGAGCTTGAGCAGGACTAAGAATACGAGCCCCCATGTTTTCGATGATATTCACCGAGCGCTCAACCAATTGGCCATTCGTCGCCAACACACCTTTACCAAGGTACAAGTTGTCTTCTAGTCCAACACGTACATGACCCCCTAACAAAGCAGACTGAGCCACCCAAGGTAGTTGATTTCGACCGAGTGCAAAGGCAGTCCAATTGGTATTTTCAGGCAGCATATCCACCATGCCTTTTAACAAAGCAAAATTCGGCGGTGTTCCCCATGGAATGCCCTGACAAAGCTGGAACATGGCATTGTCATCTAACAAGCCTTCTTTCATCATTTGCAAAGCGAACCAAAGGTTACCCGTATCAAAAATTTCCAATTCGACAGTGACACCTAACTCTTTAATACGAGCGGCACCCAGGCGTAACATGTCAGGTGTCGAGACATAAACAAGGTTGTTATCACCAAAATTCAACGAACCACAATCTAGGGTACAGATTTCAGGTTTAAGCTCTTCAATATGAAGTAAGCGTTCGCGGCCACCGACCAAGTCTGTCTCTTGGCAGAATGCAGTCGGGTTTTCATCGGGTCCTATGTATAAATCGCCACCCATGCCCGCGGTAAGGTTGATGACAATGTCACAATCTGATGCTCTTAAGCGCTCACACACTTCAGCGTATAGGTCGACTCGTCTAGAGCCTTGAGTGGTCGCAGGATCTCGCACATGAATATGCGCAATAGCCGCGCCCGCATTCCAAGCTTCAATTGCTGAGTTAGCGATTTGTTCAGGTGTAATAGGCACGTTAGGGTTACGATCTGCCGTATCAGCAGCACCATTTATTGCACAGGTAACAATGACATCTTGATTCATCATAAGAACTCTTTCATAGGTTAAATAAAGACTAGAAGAGCACTCAGGCGGCTAACTCTAGTCATCAAGTGACACTCAAGTTACAGATAAATTTTGTTCAGATTTATCCAAATTCGATCACTAATAGCCTAAATTCGATTACTAAAGAGAATTGTCGTTAACAGATAGCTCGCTCTATTAACGACAGAAGACATCATGACGGACGATTAAATCGTCCCCTGCTGGGGATACTTAAAACGGGGGAAAAGAAAGAAGGAGCAGGCTTATTTGAAGCCCTATCAAATACTTATCTTTCTTTGCTTGGCAGTTTGGAGAATTGTTTTTGATAACAGCGGGTAAAATGTGACAAGGAAATAAAGCCGCAAGCTGTCGCAATTGCCGTCACACTATCCTTGGTTTGCTGTAACATCCAACGGGCTTTTTCTAACCTGAGTTGTCGATAAAAAGCTTTAGGGGTTTGTTGCAAGTAACGTTTGAATAAACGCTCTAATTCACGATCAGAAACCCCTAGGTGGATGCAAAGTTCTGCGATTAATAAAGGCTCTTCAATATTGCGTTCCATTAATTGCACCGCTTCGATCAGATGAGTATTACGACTATCTAAGCGTATCTGTAATGATCGGCGTTGTGGCTCTGTATGCGATCTTTGATGGGTATATACCAGTTCATCCGCCACCAAGGTTGCCAACTCTTTGCCATGCTGGGTTGTAATGAGGTAAAGCATCATATCCAACCCTGACAGCGCGCCAGGGCAAGAAAAGCGCTTCCTGTCTAATACGAACAACTCTTGTACAAAATTCACCTTAGGAAAGGCTTCTAACGTGCTTTCGTGATTCTCCCAGTGCATGGTGGCTCGATAACCATCTAACACCCCTGCCGCTGCTGCAATATAAGCCCCCGTATCCTGACAGCCAATATCAGCACCAAAATGGCTTTGCTGACGAATAAAACCTAATAAACCCGCAGACGTTGATACCTGAGGATCACTGCCCGAGCAAATGATTAATGTCTCGCACTTTTGTATCTCTTGAATACTGCTATTACTCATGATTTCAATATTATCGCTGCTACTGATTAAACCACCATATTCAGAGACTAGGTGCCATTCATAAAGGTCATTTTCTCGAGTACGATTTGCATGGCGCAGCGGATCTAACATAGACGTCAGACCAAATAATGAAAAGCCAGGTACCAATAGGAAATGAATTTTTTGCGTGGATCGTCTTGAATGGTCGCCAAACACCTTAATACCTCTATTTATTTATTCAGAACAATAACTGTCGAAAATAATCACTTTATATGCGATTTTAATCAATTCTAATCTTTTATTACGCCTAGCATAGAATGTCAAAATATCCCCAAAAATATGAAGAGTTTCATTAAGGTGATTGAATAGAAACCGCCATATGAGCCCTTTAATCAAACTAGGAATAACAATGTCTCAGATGCAAGCTCAAACATTTTCAGCCACCACAGCCCAAACGATTGAGTTGTTTAAAAGCCCGGTTCTTCCTGACTGGATCGATTATAACGGTCATATGAATGATGCCTATTATGTCGTCGCGTTTAGTAAGGCGATTGACGCCTTCATGCTACATATCGGCTTAGATGAAGCCTTTAGAGCGGAACAAAAGGTCTCTATTTATACACTTCAAAGCATGGTGACCTATCTACAAGAAGTGTCTGAAGCTGAGCCTATTGTCATTAAAGGCCAGCTATTAGAAAGTGATACAAAAAAATTACGCTTGTTTATGACCATGTTTCATGGGGAAAGTCATGACGAATTGGCAACTATGGAGACCCTGTTATTACACATGGATATGCAAGCGCACAGAGCGGCACCTTTCTTGCCACAAACTCAGAGCCTAGTAGAGAGCATCCAGAGCGCTCACAACCTACTAGAAACACCAGCTAATGCAGGTAAAGCCATTGCTATAAGACGCCCTAAAAGCTAACGACTTACATGCAATCAGAAACAAAAAAGGGATACTCATTGAGTATCCCTTTTTATTTCAGAGCAGATGCTAACCAGGCTTAATTAGATAAGGCTGCTGCAATACCCATACCACCACCAATACACAAGGTCGCAAGGCCTCGCTTGGCATCACGTTTTTGCATTTCATGAACCAAGGTCACCAAAATACGACAACCTGACGCACCGATAGGATGGCCCAGTGCGATAGCACCACCATTAACATTGACCTTAGTGGTATCAAAACCAAGCTCTTTATTCACTGTCATCGCTTGTACCGCAAAGGCTTCATTGGCTTCCACTAGGTCTAAACTATCAATGTCCCAACCTATTTTATCCAAGCACTTTTTAGTCGCATGAATCGGCCCTGTGCCCATGATTTCTGGCGCACAACCGGAACTGGCAAACCCTTCAAGTGTCGCAAGTACTTTAAGCCCTAAGGCATCCGCTTTATCTTTTGTCGTCACTATCACCAAGGCGGCACCATCATTAATGGTCGATGCATTACCCGCTGTCACTGTGCCTTCTTTATTAAAAGCAGGGCGCAGTTTTGCCAAAGAGGCCAACTCAGTACCCGCTCTTGGTTGCTCATCGGTATCGACGACAAGATCATCTTTACGACGCTGAGGCACCTTGATAGGAATAATTTCTTGCTCAAATTGCCCCGCTTGCATCGCTATTTGGGCTTTCTTTTGAGACGCCACAGCAAAGAGGTCTTGCTCTTCACGGCTTACATCCCATTTTTTAGCGATATTTTCGGCAGTAATACCCATATGAAAATCATTAAAGGCATCCCACAAACCATCACTGATCATGGTGTCTTTTAACGCCCAGTCACCCATCTTTTGACCATTACGGCTATTGGGCAATACATGAGCGGCCTGGCTCATACTTTCTTGACCACCGGCCACAACCATTTGAGCATCACCCGCCAAGATGGCTTGCGCTGCCATTTGTACGGCTTTCAAACCTGAACCACACACCTTGTTAATGGTTAACGCAGACACAGATTGATCAAGGCCTGCATTAAGCGCTGTCTGACGTGCTGGATTTTGTCCACAGCCTGCAGACAGTGTTTGACCCAGAATAACTTCATCAATCTGATCTTTTAGAATCGGTTGCTGCTCAAGTAAACCTGTTAATACCTGCTTGCCTATTTCAACTGCCGATAAAGACGACAAGCTGCCATTAAAAGCACCTATAGGAGAGCGACCTGCCGCTACAATTACAATTTGCATATCTTGTCCACTCTTTAATAGTTAGAAAGTCATTTCTGGCACATGATCTGGCACAATCAAGCGGCCTTTCGTCTTCGCTTGAATTTCTTCAACTGAGACACCCGGCGCACGCTCTTTTAGAATGAATGCGCCATCTTCTATCTCTAACCAAGCAAGATCAGTCAGTACCTTTTTGATACAACCTTTACCTGTGAGAGGTAAGGTACAGGCATCCAATAACTTTGAATCACCATTTTTTGACGCATGTGTCATGGTGACAATGATATTGTCCGCACCAGCCACTAAATCCATAGCGCCACCCATGCCTTTGATTAACTTGTTAGGAATCATCCAAGAGGCAATATTACCGCTAGCATCGACTTCAAAGGCACCTAGTACAGTCAGGTCAACATGACCACCACGAATCATGGCGAATGATTCAGCCGAAGAGAAAATAGAGCTGCCAGACACTGCCGTTACCGTTTGCTTGCCGGCATTAATCATATCTGCATCCAACTCGTCTTCGGTTGGAAACGCGCCCATACCTAACAAGCCATTTTCAGATTGCAGCATGACTTCCATGCCTTCTGGTACGAAGTTAGCCACCAGAGTCGGAATACCAATACCCAGATTAACGTAAAAACCATCTTCTAGTTCACGTGCCACACGAATGGCCATTTGATCGCGAGAAAGAGTCATAAAATCACCTATATAAGTTAGAAATCAAACAGCCTTAAGCAGACACAGTTCGCTTTTCGATACGTTTTTCAAACGTGCCTACTATTACTCTATCCACATAAATACCTGGAGTATGGATATGAGCGGGATCCAACGAGCCGGTTTCAACCAGCTCTTCCACTTCAACCACGGTAATCTTGCCTGCTGTTGCCGCAAGTGGATTAAAGTTTTGCGCTGTATGGCGATAAATGACGTTACCGTATTTATCTGCTTTCCAACCTTTCACGATAGCAAAGTCACCCGTAATCGACTCTTCCAGAAGATATTCACGACCCTTAAATTCACGCGTATCTTTACCTTCTGCAACCGGCGTTCCAACACCCGTTGCGGTATAGAAAGCAGGAATACCTGCGCCGCCTGCACGCATTTTTTCAGCCAAGGTTCCTTGAGGTGTTAATTCAACCTCTAGCTCACCATTGAGTAACTGCTTTTCAAATAATGCGTTTTCACCCACGTAGGACGAAATCATTTTTTTGATCTGCATATCCTCTAATAAGATACCCAGACCAAAACCATCGATACCGCAATTATTGGAGACGACGGTTAAACCTTTCGTTTGCTTGCGCTTGATTTCACTAATCAAGTTTTCTGGAATGCCACACAAGCCAAAACCACCGGCCAGTACTGTCATGCCATCTTCTAATCCTGCAAGGGCTTCCTCGTAGGTGTGTACCACTTTATTAAAACCAGCCATGTCTCACCTCAATTTAATACATGCTTTAATTGATATTAGTCTGTACCATTCTTACTCATAAATTAAGTTTATAATTTTTATCTATTAATATCTTTTACTTATGAATAGTCTTATTAATGCACTTATTAATTGGCATTTATCATGATCAGGTTACCCAGATGAACCCAAAGCAATTAAAAGTCTTCCTCGCGGTCGCCAGAACCAAGAGCTTTGCCGAAGCGGCGGCACGGGTTCATATGTCCCAACCTGCTGTCAGCTTATCCATTAAGAGCTTGGAAGAATCCCTAGGTGGCAGGCTTTTCACCCGCACCACAAGAACCACCCACCTCACCCCTGAAGGTGAGGCGCTCATGCCCATCGCTAAATCATTATTAGCCTCTTGGGCAGATGCAGAACATGAGTTACATCAAAGATTTACGCTTAATATGGGTAAAATAGCACTGGCTGCTATGCCCTCTTTTGCCGCCTCCTTATTACCCAAAGGCTTGCTCAAATATAGACAAAAACACCCAAATATAAAGGTCGAAGTGCATGATGTGTTAGCGGATACTGTGGTGGAGTTGGTACGTTCGGGGCAGATAGAGATTGGTATTTCATTTGCACCAGAAAATGATCATGAGCTCAATTTTCACACTTTATTTAATGACAGATTCATTGCCGTTGTACCCAGTGAAAGTCCATTAAGAGAAATTAAAGAGCTCACTTGGCGACAATTGTTAGACTATGATTTTATTACGCTACAGCGCCCATCCAGTGTGCGTAGCATGATTGAGGAGGCTCTTTTTAAAGAGTCGATTGATTTACAGGTGACCTTTGATGCTCATCAGTTGGCGACAATTGGTCGTATGGTGGCAGAAGGATTAGGTGTGGCTGTGGTTCCCGCTTTGTGTGAGCGACAAATGAAAGAGCAAGGTGCCCTATGTTTACCGATATCGGCGCCTATTATTGCCCGTAACGTGGGCATAATAACCCGAGCAAAAACCCCGCTTTCCATCGCTGCCGAAGCCATGGTGGACACCTTAATCGAAACTTTTTCCGATGAAGGTGCTCAATAAAAAGCCTTTAGCGTTTTTTATTAGAGGGTAAAAAACCTTAGTCCAACATAAAAGTGACAGGACCATCGTTAATCAGGGCCACCTGCATATCAGCACCAAACTCTCCTGTTGCCACATTATCATGCTGTTTTCGCACCATTTCGACAAACAAATCAAATAGTCGTTCGGCTTCAGTTGGCACTGCCGCTGTTGAAAAACCCGGCCTTAAGCCTTTTTTAGTTTCTGCGGCCAAGGTAAATTGCGAAACCAGCAGCACACCGCCATCAACTTGCTTGACGTTAAGATTCATCTTACCGTCTTCATCACTGAACATACGATACTTTAAAAGCTTGTCAGCAAGGCGTTGAAGATCCACTTCGGTATCCGCTTTTTCAATGCCGACCAATACCATTTGACCATGATCAATCGCGCCAATTACCTCACCCGCCACTGTCACACTGGCTTGTTTTGCTCTTTGTATAAGTAGTTTCATCTAGTCCCTCTAATATTAATTTGAATCACCTGATTGTTCATTTATTTGTCACTAAATCAAGCGCAAAAAAAAGCGCCCGAAGGCGCTTTTTTTAAACACTTAAAACCCTGAGGCTTTTAGGTGCTTTGACTTACTTACGACCAGAACGCTTACGTTCGTTTTCAGTCAACAATTTCTTACGTACACGGATGCTTTCCGGTGTTACTTCAACTAGCTCGTCATCTTCGATGAACTCAAGCGCTTGCTCAAGTGTGTGACGAATAGGTGGAGTAAGTGTCAATGCTTCATCAGTACCAGAAGCACGTACGTTAGTTAGCTGCTTACCTTTAACAGGGTTAACCGCTAGATCGTTATCACGTGAGTGAATACCGATGATTTGACCTTCGTATACTTCAACCGCGTGGCCTAGGAACATACGTCCACGGCTCTGTAGGTTGAATAGAGAGTAAGCGGCAGTTTTACCTGTCAACATACTTACTAATACACCGTTTTTACGGCTTTGAACTTCACCCACTTTAACAGGACCGTAATGGTCAAATACACTGGTCATGATACCTGCACCAGAAGTAAGTGTTAGGAACAATCCACGGAAACCAATCAAGCCACGAGAAGGCATCATGAATTCTAGACGTGTACGGCCTTTACCATCTGGTTCCATGTTAGTTAGTTCTGCTTTACGCAAACCTAGCTCTTCCATGATTGAGCCCTGGTGTTGGTCTTCAACATCGATAACCACTTGTTCGAATGGTTCAGACATTACACCGTCAATTTCTTTCACGACAACTTCTGGACGAGAAACGCCCATTTCGAAGCCTTCACGACGCATTGTTTCGATCAATACAGAAAGGTGAAGCTCACCACGACCAGAAACGCGGAACTTATCAGGTGTATCACCTTCTTGAACGCGCAATGCAACGTTATGGATAAGCTCTTGATCTAGACGATCTTTAAGGTTACGAGTAGTAACGTACTTACCTTCGCGACCAGCAAATGGTGAATCGTTAACAATGAAGTTCATGCTAACTGTTGGCTCATCAACGCTTAATGGCGGCAAAGCTTCAACATTCATTGGATCACACAAAGTATCAGAGATACCTAGTTTGTCGATACCATTAATACATACGATATCACCAGCAGTCGCTAGAGGTGTATCGATACGGTCAAGACCCATGTAGCCTTTAACGTTTAGTACTTTACCTTTACGCTCAGAACCATCATCAGATTTGATAACAACCTGCTGGTTAGGAGACAAGGTACCACGGGTAATACGGCCTACACCGATTACACCAACATAACTGTCATAATCCAATGCAGAGATTTGCATTTGGAAGCTACCTTCAGGATCAACATCTGGCGCAGGTACGCTGTCGACGATCATTTGGTAAAGTGGCGTCATGTCTTCAGCCATGTTCTCTGGATCAGTACCCGCAATACCATTGATTGCAGAAGTATAGATAACAGGGAAATCTAGTTGTTCTTCTGTTGCGCCAAGATTGTCAAAAAGATCAAAAACTTGATCCATTACCCAATCAGGACGAGCACCAGGACGGTCAATCTTGTTGATAACAACGATTGGACGTAGGCCCTGTTCGAATGCTTTAGAGGTTACGAAGCGAGTTTGAGGCATAGGGCCGTCAACTGCATCAACCAATAGACATACACAATCAACCATAGATAGTACACGCTCTACTTCACCACCGAAATCGGCGTGTCCAGGTGTGTCTACGATGTTGATGCGATAATCATTCCATTTGATCGCTGTGTTTTTTGCCAAGATGGTAATACCACGTTCTTTCTCTTGGTCGTTTGAGTCCATGATACGCTCAGCACCTTCGTCTTTGCGATCGAGGGTACCTGATTGGCTCAAAAGTTTATCAACCAAGGTAGTTTTACCATGGTCAACGTGGGCAATAATGGCGATGTTTCTTAAATTCTCGATCACAGTAGTGTTTCTCGGTTAAGCTGATAAAAAGTTGCGCGCATTATAGGCGATCTAGCTACCAATTTGTAAAAAAAACACTCAAATATCGTACTTTATTCTTCTCTTTCTCAAAAAACTCGTATAAAACAAGATGATTTAGGTCAAATTCACCCAAAATTGACCCGCTAAGGCATCCATTTTTTTCGCTAAGGACTGCATTTCATCACAGGTATTCAAATCTTGCTGACTGCGAGAGGCTATTTCACTGGTGGTTTGCCCTACCTGAGACATATAACCATTGATGGTCTTAGCGGCCATGTTCTGTTCTTCCATCACTTCTGCAATTTGATCCGCATGATTATGGATGCCTTCTATGCCCTGTTGCACTGCGCCAATCGCGTTTACCGCATTTTGTGTTTGAGTATCACATTGATGGGCACTCTCTAAGGTATCTCGCATTTGCCGAGAAGCTGCCTCAGCACTTAACTGTAAACTGTCTATGGCTTTCACTATCTCATTAGTCGAATCATGGGTACGTGTCGCTAATGCTCGAACTTCATCTGCCACCACAGCAAAGCCACGCCCACGCTCGCCAGCACGAGCAGCCTCAATGGCGGCATTGAGTGCCAACAGGTTTGTCTGCTCAGCCACATCTCGAATAACTTCTACCACTGAACTAATGGCTGTGCTTTGAGATTCCAAATCCTGCATTATGTTAGTGGCATCTTTTACCTTGGCTATCATGCCACCAACCACAAGCTCACTCTCATTCACCGCGGTTAAGCTGGTTTGCATATCCAAAGCCGCTTGCCCGGCAATATTGGCCGCTTGGCTTGAGTTCCTCGCCACATCACTAATTGCCCCCGACATATCACTCATAGCACTTTCAATATGCTCAAAATCGGTGGACAAACTCATTAAGCCCATCTGGTTATCGGCAATGCAGTCTTGTAGATCCTGTTGTTTACGACGAATCACCTTTGAAAAATTGCTAATACGCCCCACTACGGCAGCAGTCTCTCCCTTAAGACGAGTTAACGCCAACTCAATTTGACCCGCTTCATCGACTCTCCCGGTATAAATATATTTGGCTAAATCAGAGTCTGATATTTGAGACGCTTTTTTAAGAGAGGCTTGAATCGGTCTCAATAGCAATCCTGTTGTTATTGCAGCAACAACAGACATACTAATAAATGCTAATAAGGTAAAAAGCGATGACGATTGGTTTTGGATAAGAAAGTATAAAAAACAAAAGATAAGAGCGTTTGACACTAATAGTTTTGAAAATAAAGACAATTTGAAGGCTTTGGCAAAGGTCGGTTTCTTGCCCTGATTAAGCTGTTGATAAACCGCTTCAGCTCTGGCTTTGACATCATCATTGGGGCGACGCCTAACCGATTGGTATTCTAATACTTCACCTTCCCTTATAACCGGGCTTGCATAAGCATCAACCCAATAATAATCGCCATTTTTACAACGATTTTTAACAATACCCATCCAAGATTTTTGCTGTGTTAGGTGCTGCCACATATCAGAAAAAGCGGCAGAAGGCATATCTGGGTGACGGATCACATTGTGCTTTTCACCCACTAACTCATCTATGCTATAACCACTGATTTTTTCAAAATCAGGGTTAACGTATTGTATATGACTCTTTAAATCGGTCGTCGAAAGAATATTTGCATCCATTGCGAGTAATTGCTCAGTGTGCGAACCCATTATGTATTCCTTATGAGATAGATCAGAAGGAAAATATTAAGTCATACAAAAACCCTATTAATTGATACGAATCAAATTCATGTTGTGGCTATGGGTTACTTTTTGTCCCTTATGTAAAATTGCGTAACACCCTTTATTTCCACCCCTATAAAAAAAGCCAAAACAAGATGATTAAATCAAGTTTTGGCTTTTTAAATGTGATTTGACGCTTTTTACCCTATTAAGGCAGGTAAACGCCTATTTTTTCATAACCTTTACCCAACAGCGATGATGCATGTATTTTACTCATCACCCCTTTGCCGCAATAGAGTAAGTGAGTGGTTTCCTTATCTAGTTCAGACCACTTACTTTCAAGTGCAAAGAACGGAATATTAATAACAGGATGCCCACTTACTTTTAACGGTTTCTTGTCGATTTCATCAGGATGACGAATATCAACAATCACTTCTTCTGAAACCGGCACACGCACAATCGGCACTTCGCCTTGATATTGTTTCTCCACATCATTCATTACAGTGCGGATAGAAACGGATTTTGCATTTTCGATCGCTGCATCTAATACCGCAAAATCGAACTTACTTTCTTCATGCTCAATTTTAGGTAGCTTGGCACGCGTTGTCGGTTTAACCGAAATAACACCACAGTACTCGGGAATGCTAGCGGCAAACACAGCGGTACCAATCTCTATCGCTTGATCAATAATGACTTGTTTATTGGTGGTAATTAATGGACGTATCACAAGTTCATCGGTGACGTCATCAATGACCTTTAGGTTAACCAAGGTTTGACTGGAGACCTGAGCGACACACTCACCCGTCACTAGGGCTTTGGCGCCTAAGTCTTCCATCACCTTGCCTGCGGCTCTTAACATCATGCGCTTTAAGATAACGCCCATTTGAGAATTATCTACCTTGGTAAGTATCTCACCCACCACATCTTCAAACGGCACAGTGACAAATTTAACACCGATATTAGAACCGTATTTTTCCCATAGGTACCAGGACACTTGTTTAACACCGATTTCATGGGCATCACCGCCCAGGTTAAAGAAACAGAAATGGGTTTTCAGACCACGACTCATGGTCATATAAGTCGAAACGGTTGAATCATAACCGCCAGATATTAGCGACAACACAGGATCATGTGATCCAATTGGGTAACCGCCCAGACCTTCAATACGTTGCTCTACAATCCAAACGCGATTATCTCTAATTTCAATCGGCACCAAGACTTCAGGATTTTTTAATCGCACGGCTAACGCATTACAGCGTGCTTTAAGTGTGCCACCAATTTGACGCTCAGCCTCTACAGAGGTGAAGTCATGCTGACCTACACGTTTCACTCTCACCGCGAAAACAGCGTTTTCTAACGCCTCACCATAAGTCACTACGGCTTCATCAACAATCGCTTCGAGTGTTGTAAATTCGAACTCACGCACATATTGAAAGTTCGCAATACCGGCAATGTAAGCGAGTCGCTGAGAAAACTCCTCGCGTAAGTGTTCTTTCTCAGAGAGCACCTCAATGAAATCCCAATTACCTGTAATAACAACATCTTCATCATGCTCAATTAAAACTTGTCTAATATTTTGCCTTAACTGCTTAGAAAAGGTTTTGCGCACTGGGCGGCTTTTAATGGTGATTTCTGAGAAGAACTTAACAATGAATTTCATAGGTGCTTACGACTGAGTGAATAAAGTGAGCCCCCATTATAAAGAAAAGTAGGAAAAGCAGAAATCACTTTATTCGCACCAGTAAGTGACACTAATAAGAAAAATCGCACCAAAAAGAAGCATAACAAGAGATATGTCCTATACTTATTTTTCGCATAACGATAGAAATAAAGAGATCATCTCGTAACACATTGTTAAATAAGAGTTATTTTATTTTTCATTCTAGCTGGCATAGAAAATGCTTTATTTCCAATAAGAAACGCTTCATTGTGAAGCACACAAAAAGTTATGTGAAAATTACTCACGCGCTTAGGAATAAACTAAATTACTGGAGAGCTAGTATGTCAAACAAAACTCTGGCATTGATTGCCGAACACGATGCTAAATGGGTCGACCTTCGTTTTACAGATTTCATTGGTAAAGAACATCACGTTTCTATCCCTGCATCGACAGTTGACGAAGAGTTCTTCGAGAACGGACAAATGTTTGACGGTTCTTCTATCTCAGGTTGGAAAGGCATTAATGAATCTGACATGATCATGATGCCAGAAGATGATACTTGCCTAGTTGATCCTTTTACTGAAGAAGCCACTGTTATTGTTCGTTGTACTATTATCGAACCATCTACAATGCAAGGCTACGACCGTGATCCACGCTCTGTTGCACTACGTGCTGAAGAGTTTTTGAAGTCTACCGGTCTTGGCGACACAGCTTTCTTTGGTCCTGAGCCAGAATTCTTCATCTTTGACGATGTTAAGTGGAAAACTGACATGTCAGGTTCAAAAGTTGAAATCAACTCTGAAGAAGCTGCTTGGGCATCTGACAAGTCTTTCGAAGGCGGTAACATGGGTCACCGTCCTCGCGTTAAAGGCGGTTACTTCCCAGTACCACCAGTAGATTCTCACCACGATCTACGTGCTGCTATGTGTGGCGCGATGGAAACTATGGGCTTAATCATCGAAGTTCATCACCACGAAGTTGCGACTGCTGGTCAAAACGAAATCGGTGTTCGCTTCAATACATTGGTTAAAAAAGCAGACGAAGTACAGGTCATGAAGTACTGCGTACATAATGTTGCTCACGCTTACGGCAAAACAGCGACATTTATGCCAAAACCAATCGTTGGCGATAACGGTTCTGGTATGCACGTGCACCAATCTTTCTGGAAAGGCGGCGAAAACCAATTCGCAGGCGACCAGTATGCCGGTTTGTCTGAAATGGCGCTTTACTACATTGGCGGTATCATCAAACACGCTCGTGCACTAAATGCTTTCACTAACGCGTCTACTAACTCTTACAAGCGTCTAGTTCCTGGTTTCGAAGCACCTGTTATGCTTGCTTACTCAGCACGTAACCGTTCTGCTTCTATCCGTATTCCTTACGTTTCAAGCCCTAAAGGCAAGCGTATTGAAGCACGTTTCCCTGATCCAACCGCTAACCCTTACCTAGCATTCTCAGCAATGTTGATGGCAGGTATCGACGGTATCAAAAACAAGATTCACCCAGGCGATGCTGCTGACAAAGATCTATATGACCTACCAGCTGAAGAAGCATTAGCAATCCCAACGGTTGCTTCTAGCTTAGAGCAAGCGCTTGATTGTCTTGATAACGATCGCGAGTTTTTGACTCAAGGCGGCGTATTCTCTGATGACATGATTGATGCTTACATCAAGCTTAAATCTGCTGAAGCGCTACAAGTATCAATGACAACTCACCCAATTGAGTTTGAGCTGTACTACAGCCTATAAGATTAAAGCCTGGCTTTAAGCTTACTAAAAACCCAGCTTCGGCTGGGTTTTTTTATGCTCTAAAAAAGAGCGCTCGATATACTTGCACAACAATGGTGCGCTAAATTATGCTTTGTTTATGATATTTATTCGGATATGCCCCTTATTTACCCACTTCTAATATTGGTTCGTATCTTGCAGCACTATAGGGAAGTAAGAGGATAATAACGTGCATAGTTTATTAATTGATCATTTATCAACCGCTGTTGTGAAACTCGATAAAAAATTATTAATTGAGTACCTAAACCCTGCTGCCGAAATATTATTGGCCGTCAGCCGTCGTCGTGTGTACGGGCAAAGTATTGAAAATGTTTTTTTCGAAGATGAGCACAGCATAGCGGCATTATATGATGCCGTCGAAACTGGCTACCCTTTTACCAAACGCGAAGCTAAATTTGAGATGCCTAATGGTAAAAAGCTGTTTCTCGATTATACCGTTACCCCTGTGATGGGCTCATTTAACGGTACCGACAGCCTGCTTATTGAGCTTTACCCTAGAAATAGAATGAAGCGAATTTCCCAAGAAGATGAGTTATTAGTAACCCATCAAACCAGTAAAGAGCTCATTCGTGGACTTGCCCATGAAATAAAGAATCCGCTTGGCGGCATCCGTGGTGCAGCACAACTTATTAGTCGCAGCTTTAAAGACGAAGGTTTGAAAGATTACACTCAGGTCATCATTGAAGAATCAGACCGTCTAAGGGATTTAGTTGATCGGCTATTAGGACCCAGACAGCTGCCTAAAAAAGAGTCTATTAATGTTCATAAGGTCATAGAACGCGTCAACCAGCTGGTGACAGTTGAAGCGGATGAGCGGGTACGCTTCATTCGAGATTATGACCCGAGTATTCCCGATATTATGGGCGATAGCTCTCAGCTCATTCAGGCATTACTGAATGTGGTCAGAAATGCCATGCAAGCCTTGCTGCAAGATGATTCCCAGGAAGATAAACAAATACGGATAATGACACGCGCATTACGTCAATTCACCATAGGCTCTAAGCGCCACAAACTGGTCTGCAAAATCAGTGTTATTGATAATGGCCCCGGCATTCCATCAGCCATTTTAAAAACCTTGTTTTACCCTATGGTAAGCGGCAGAGCCGATGGAACAGGACTTGGCCTATCAATTGCACAATCAATTATAAATCAACACGACGGTCTCATCGAATGTAAACGTGAACATCATCAGACCCTATTTAATATATTACTGCCCATCGAAAGCAATCATTGAGGCAAGGAGAGAGACATGTCACAACAAGACACAGTATGGATAGTCGATGACGACAGATCAATTCGCTGGGTATTAGAAAAAACATTGGAACAAGAAGGCATTCAATCAAAGTCATTTGATAACGCTGAAGCGCTATTGAATTTATTAGTCGATGAAAAGCCCAGTGTCATCATTAGTGATATCCGTATGCCAGGCATGGATGGCCTAACGCTACTCACTAAGATTCAAGAAGATAACCCTTACCTGCCCGTTATCATAATGACAGCTCACTCTGATTTAGACAGTGCCGTTGCCTCTTATCAGGGAGGTGCTTTTGAGTACCTTCCCAAGCCGTTTGATGTGGAAGAAGCGGTCAGCCTTGTTAAGCGCGCCATCCTACATCATCACAAATCCATGCCGACTATCGAAGATGAAGAGCTGACACCTGAACCCGAAGTTGAAGTAGAGGCAAAAGAAATTATCGGTGAAGCGCCGGCAATGCAGGAAGTTTTTCGTGCTATTGGTCGTTTAGCCAATTCCAACATCACCGTATTAATCAATGGTGAATCTGGCACAGGTAAAGAGCTCGTTGCTCATGCGCTACATAAACATAGCCCAAGATCCGCTAGCCCCTTTATTGCTCTTAATATGGCGGCGATTCCTCGCGATTTAATTGAGTCAGAATTATTTGGTCATGAAAAAGGCGCTTTTACAGGTGCGAATACATTAAGACGAGGACGCTTCGAGCAAGCTAATGGCGGCACCCTATTTCTTGATGAAATTGGTGATATGCCAGCAGAAACTCAGACTCGTCTATTACGAGTCTTAGCCGATGGCGAATTTTATCGTGTTGGTGGCCACATACCAGTCAAGGTGGATGTTCGCATCATAGCGGCGACTCACCAAAACCTAGAGAGTCTGGTCACTGAAGGCTCATTTCGGGAAGATTTATTTCATCGCTTAAATGTAATACGTGTACATTTGCCTAAGCTTGCTGAACGCCGTGAAGATATCCCTCAACTGGCTCGACACTTTTTAAAAAGAGCAGCAGAAGAGCTGGCGGTTGAGCCTAAACTTCTTTCCAAAGAAACCGAGGATTATTTAGCAAGGATGGAATGGCCTGGCAATGTGCGTCAATTAGAAAATACCTGCCGCTGGTTAATTGTCATGGCCTCTGGGCGCGAAGTATTGGTGCAAGACTTACCACCGGAACTACTCGAAAGTACACCGGTAGAAAGCAATTATGCAAGCTGGGAAGACGCTCTTAAAACTTGGGTAGATGAGGCTTTATCTCAAGGCCAGAAAGCGATTTTAGATGAAGCCGTGCCGAAATTTGAACGTATTATGATTGAAACAGCCTTAGCGCATACAGCAGGAAGGCGTCGAGATGCATCATTATTATTAGGTTGGGGTCGTAATACTCTGACTCGTAAAATCAAAGAACTCGGTATAGATAGCACGGAACAAGATGACTAGGGAAGTGGCCGTTTTTCTCTGAAATTCGACTTAAATCAGCTTAATTTTTAATTAGAAAGGAGTTTTTACGAATTCCATTCATTTAACCTTTAAAAACTTGCTTTCGTACCCACAATAATTTAGTAATGA
>Ga0209292_1000529_pt1 | contig 49925 bp, 45 predicted proteins | sample GOMGulsemesocosm_2_FD_184634 | JGI IMG/M metagenome (GOLD analysis project Ga0209292, IMG submission 184634) | Methane-oxidizing microbial communities from mesocosms in the Gulf of Mexico - GOM9C Gulf of Mexico (SPAdes) (version 2) | ecosystem: Environmental > Aquatic > Marine > Cold seeps... | reverse complement strand
TTTAAATTTTCGCAAACATGACATGGGCCTGAGAGTTCGTGGTTGTAATGGGCAATTAGAGCAAACAATTAAAACAGCAGGTGTCGTTATTGCTGGCTTGCATCAACGGCCAGAATATAACGTTGAGATTAGTCATAATTACCCAGAACTTGCATTTTTCCCGAACGAAATTTGGCAGGCTGATCAAAATGTAGGTCAATTACAAGCTGCATTAGTGCCGCTTTTTTTAACTGATTTTACCCGTGTTATTTGGTTAGTTACGCTAGCTTCTGGTTCTGTTATTGAATTAGCTTACGACAAAGGCAATATCAGTAGTGGTGGCAGAAGCGTGGAAATTTGTGAATTAGAACTAGAACTCGTTTCAGGAGATACCGAAGATTTACTTTTATTGGCTAAAAAACTGTTTTCGGTAATATCTGTTCGACCAAGTAGCCAAAGTAAAGCCGCTCGTGGTTATAGGTTATGGAATAATAAACCGATGAATTGGGAAAAAGCCACAACAGATATGTTACCCATTGAGCCTAGTTTAGGCATAGTAAATGCCTTTTATACGGGTATAAATGATAGTTTGACGCATTTACATGACCACCTTGAACATTATATTGTTATGCCTAGTTTAATTGAGTTAGAGAAGATAACTGAAACACTAGCACTAATGCGCCATGGCTTTTGGCTTTTTGCTGACTACTTACCAAAAAATTCAAAAAAATTGCGTGACGAGCTTAGCTATTTTATCCATTTATTGTCATGGGTAGATAATGCGGTAAACCTGCAAGAGCTTATGACTAAAACAGGAAATTATCGCCATAAGCTAGATTACAGTAAACAATTACTCGAACAGTTAAAAATTGAAAAGCGCAGACTTCCTAGTAGTGAAAATGTCATTGAGTTATTGCATGGCGAACGATTTAATTGTTTGCAAGCCAATCTACTGTCAATGCTGTTGACTAAGCCAGCTACGTACAAGGAGTTGTTATTACCTTTTGCTCAGCAATGTTTAACCAATAGCATGGGAGCAGTATTTACTGATAAAGACAAAAAACAGTCGCTGACCAGTGAAGAATATTTGTCACATGCAAAGGTATTAAATAGAAGTTTATTAACAACCACTTGGTTTGGTTTGTTGTTCAATCAAGAAAGTCGCAAACAATACCGCACGCCTTGGTTAGACATTCAGCAAGGTGTTAGTGAGCTACAAACTTTATGGATTATTCATCAACAATTGCAAACCTTGGATGACAAACCGACTAAATTAGTTTCATGGCAGGGGGGCAAAGTTGAAGGGCTATTAGTGGCTTTGAATAGCTCTAAAAAGACAGCGCTTGCTTTTCAGCCATATTGGTTAGAAGAGTAATTATTTAATGAAGCCTTTGATTCATTTAGTTTTTCTTCTTCTTTGTTATTTATTCTCATCTATATGCTTGGCGAGTGTTTATAATTTACCCGCGAAAAATTCAAAAATTATCGGAGAGCCTGTTAGTCATAAAGTCATTAAAGGGGACTACTTTCAAGCTTTAGCTGAGAAATATAATGTCGGCTTTTTGGCTATGTTGGCGGCTAACCCGGGTGTAGATCCGTTTTTACCCGCTATAGATAAAAGTATTGTGATACCCAAACAAATGTTATTACCTTACGGCAAACGTGAGGGCATTGTTATTAATCTTGCTGAATTACGATTATATTATTATCCTGAAGGTGAAAAACTAGTGTATGTTTTCCCTGTTGGTATCGGCAGACAAGGCCTTGCAACGCCTCACCTTACTAGTACGATTGGTGACAAACGCAAAGATCCCGTTTGGCGTCCAACCGCAGAAATGCGTAAACGATATTTTGTTGAACACGGTAGGGAAATGGCCAAAGAAGTTGCCGCGGGGCCAAATAACCCATTTGGAAAGTATGCACTGCGTATTGGCACAAGTGAGTATTTGTTACACGGTACTAATAAGCGCTTCGGTATTGGCATGCGTGCAAGCTCGGGCTGTATTCGTATGTATGCCGACGATATCGAATGGTTGTACAATAATATCCCTGTAGGTACACCGATTAGAATCTTAGAGCAACCGATTAAAATGTCTTATGAGCAAGATGGTAAAAAGATTGAAGTTCACAGTCCGTTAACCCCCGATAGTCAAACTGAAACTAAGTTAGTGATGACAGATGCAGTTAGAAGCTTTGTTGGTGAGGATAAGGTGTTGTTTGAAACGGTAAGTCGTTTACTCGATAAGGCAGAAGGCGTTGTTGTTTCATTGAAGTGATCGCGGATAGGAATATTTGGTTTTTTTTACATATGGATCTGCCTATGTGTATGTAGGGAGGTAGGTTTAGTCTGGAACAATAAACCTGCGCTTTAGGAACTCGTTATTGTAAATGACTTGAACTGTATCAAGTTCGAGATACTGAAATAAATTCAGCATGACACACTAAGTTATTATTACCACTAACACCACCAAAAAAGCCGTCATCCTGAACTTGTTTCAGGATCTCGTCCTTAACTGCTTAAAACCTGAGATACTGAAATAAATTCAGTATGACGACAGGGGGAAGTAGCATCAAGTTTGAGATACTGAAATAAATTCAGTATGACGACAGGGGGGAAGTCGCATCGAGTTCGAGATACTGAAATGAACTCAGCATGACGCACTAAGTTATTATTACCACTAACACCACCTCTAACACCACCAAAAACCTCGTCATCCTGAACTTATTTCAGGATTTCGTCCTTAACTGCTTAAAACCTGAGGTATTGAAATAAATTCAGCATGACGACACGGGGAAGTAGCATCGAGTTTGAGATACTGAAATAAATTCAGTATGACGACAGAGGGGAAGTAGCATCGAGTTCGAGATACTGAAATAAATTCAGCATGACGACAGGGGGGAGTAACATTGAGTTCGAGATACTGAAATAAATTAAACATGATGCACTAAGTTATTATTACCACTAACACCACCTCCACCTCTAACACCTCTAGCACCAGTAACTCCGTCATCCTGAACTTGTTTCAGGATCTCGTCCTTAACTGCTTAAAACCTGAGGTACTGAAATAAATTCAGTATGACGGCAGGGTTTGTCAGTTTAATGTACTAGTCAGTGTATAGTGACAGAAACAAAAACGAGGCTCAATTAGGCCCCGTTGGTATTTGCTAAGTATTAAATAAGTTTAATGAAGAATACGAGCACGAATGGTGCCGTCAATTTGCTTCAATTCACGTAAAGCCACTTCACTGTCTTGCGCTTCAATATCAATAACTACATAACCTATTTGATCATCTGTTTGTAAATACTGCGCGGCAATATTAATATTGTATTGTGCAAATGTTTGGTTAATTTGTGTTAAAACACCCGGTTGGTTATGGTGAATATGTAACAAACGACTAGTACCTGTGTGCCCAGGTAAAGAAACTTCAGGAAAGTTAACGGCTGATAAAGTTGAGCCATTATCAGAATACTTAGCCATTTTACTCGCTACTTCTAATCCAATATTAGACTGTGCTTCTTTAGTACTACCGCCAATATGTGGCGTTAAAATGACATTGTCGAATTCACGTAATGGTGAAATAAACTCTTCATCATTTCCTTTTGGCTCAACCGGAAAAACGTCGATAGCCGCCCCTGCAACTTTCTTACTCGCTAATGCTTGAGATAAGGCGTCGATATCAACAACAGTACCACGAGAGGCATTAATAAAAATAACACCGTCTTTCATAGCTAAGAATTCTTTTTCTGCCATCATATTTTGTGTTTGTTTGGTTTCTGGGACATGCAAACTTACTACATCAGCTTCACTTAATAAGGCTGGCAAACTTGATGCTTGGCTAGCATTACCTAGAGGAAGCTTAGTTTCAACATCATAAAATCTAACACGCATACCTAGAGTTTCGGCCAAAATACCTAATTGCATACCAATATGACCGTAACCAACAATGCCCAATGTTTTACCACGTGCTTCAACAGAGCCGGCTGCAGATTTATGCCATTCGCCACGATGTGCCTTGGCACTTTTTTCTGGAATACCACGTAGTAAAAGTAAAGTTTCACCTAGCACTAATTCAGCCACTGAACGGGTATTTGAAAACGGCGCGTTAAATACCGGAATACCACGTTTTTGCGCGGCCTTAATATCTACTTGATTAGTACCAATACAGAAACAGCCGATAGCCACAAGTTTTTCTGCATGACTTAAAACATGATCAGTTAACTGAGTACGCGAACGTATACCGATAAAATGAACATTAGCAATTTTCTTAATCAACTCTTCTTCAGCAAGCGATGTACTTATACACTCAATATTGCTGTAACCTTTAATTTTTAACTCTTCAATAGCGCTCGGGTGAACACCTTCAAGTAATAAGATCTTAATTTTTTCTTTTGCTAATGAATTATTGCTCATTTATCTAAAGTCTCGTGTAGTACAGTATAGGGAGGTGTTGTAACCAAATGTAAAATTACAAATGGTTATAATTTCAAACTAACATATAGTGTATAAACTCTAAAGATTTATTTTACGACTTTTGCACCTTCTTGAGTGCCTAAAATTAAAACATCTGCGCCGCGTTGCGCAAATAAGCCATTGGTAACAACACCTACAATGGCGTTAATATCGGTTTCAAGTTTCTTAGGATCAATTATTTCTAAGTTATGCACATCAAGAATAACACAGCCATTGTCAGTAATAACGCCTTGACGATAAACAGGATCTCCGCCAAGTTTTACCAATTCACGTGCAACATAGCTGCGTGCCATAGGAATAACTTCAACAGGGAGAGGAAAGTCTCCTAGCAAGTTAACTTGCTTAGTTTCATCGGCAATACAGACAAACGTTTTTGCAACAGCAGCGACGATTTTTTCACGAGTTAAAGCCGCGCCGCCGCCCTTTATCATCGCCATATGTTGAGTAATTTCATCTGCGCCATCAACATAAACATCAATGCCATCGACATTATTGAGTTCAAAGACTTCGATACCATAAGCTTTCAATTTCTCAGTTGATGCTTCTGAACTTGAAACAGCACCTTCAATTTTGTCTTTCATTTTGGCTAAGGCATCAATAAAGTGATTTACCGTTGAACCCGTGCCAACGCCAACAATAGTGTCATCTTTAATAAACTCGAGCGCTTTTATTGCAGCTGCTTTTTTCATTTCATCTTGTGTCATAGCTATCCTAATGTACTGAAAGAGTAATTAAGGCGAAGTATATCAGGACAATATTAAAGATCGAAGTTATAGATGCTCGTAGGGGTAATAATTGTAGGAAGGGGAATGTCCCAACTTTCGCAGGGAATAGTGGTAACTTTTTGACAGTCAAGGGCTAAACCGATAGGCATGGGTTTAATGTTTTTGTTGTGTTGATATTCTTTATACCAAGAGGAAAGGGTTCTGTCATAGAAACCACCGCCCATACCCAGCCTATTACCGTTATTATCAAAGGCAACTAAAGGTGTAAAAATAATATCAATATTAGGTACTGGAACAATATTTCGAACATCGAGCTTAGGTTCAAAAATACCATATTTGTTTTTGATCATTATAGACGTTTTTGTATATGCTAAAAACAGTAAATTATTTTTATTAAAGGGGTGAATTACCGGTAAAGAAACAGATACATTATTTTGCCAGCACCAAGTAATAAAGGGGGTTGTATTTAACTCACCATCATTAGCGAGGTAAATGGCGATATGTTTATCATGCTGCAAGTCTATTTGCGCAATAAGTGTTTGACACAATAAATTGGCTTGCACTTGTTGTGTTTCAGCATTTAATTGGCGACGCTTTATTCGTACTTCTTGGCGAATATCAGCTCTCTTTTTCAACATGTTTATATAACCTAAGATAATAAGTACTACGATTTTAAATAAAAATTAAGTAAAAATTAGTCAGAAAAAAGCCAACAATAACTGTTGGCTTTTTAACGTCAATTCTAATGCTTATACCGTTATTAATTAAGCAACGCTATTAGCCGTTGAACCGTTTCCTTTAGTCGATGGGCTTTCTTCAGCATCATCTGCAGGTAAGTTTTCCCAAAATCTAGATTTGAAACCTATCAATAAGATGATTATGCCAATACCAATACTAAATAAACTAATTTGAATATAAAGCGAAGGTATTTGAGCAACGTTATTCGGATCATAATTACCAGCTAATAAACCAGAAATGATATTACCAATTGAATAAGTTAACACAAATACACCCATCATTTGGCCTGCAAAACGTTTAGGTGACAATTTACTTACCGCACTAAGTGCTACAGGGCTTAAACAAAGTTCACCTACTGTATGTAAAAAGTAAGTTGCTACTAACCAGTAAGGTGCAACCTTCATTCCAGAAGCTGCGTATTGTGCTGCAAAAAACATCACGATGAAACCACTAGCCATAACAATTAAACCAAAGGCACATTTGATACCGTAAGATGGACTTACAAGTCTTTTACCTAGGTTGATCCAAATAGCAGCAAAAAATGGTGATAATAAAACGATAAAAAACGAGTTAGCCGATTGAAACCAACCGGTAGGTATTTCAAATGAGCCAATCATACGGTCGGTATAGTCACGTGCGAATAAATTCATTGAAGAACCAGCTTGCTCGAAACCTGACCAAAAACAGGCTGATGCAATACAGATTAATAATAGCGCCCAAAGTTTTTTCTTTTCGTTAGGTGTTAGCGAACTACCGAAATAGATCACTGCATAATAAACAACGAAAATTAAAGAAAATGCTATGGCAACATACTGAGCAACAGTAACAGGTTCAATCGTTATTATTCCTTGAAAGGTCGCAAAAGTAACGAATGCAATAGCTATTAAGACCGCGCTGATAATTGTCCAACTGGTTTTTTGTGCTTTAACCGACATTGGATATACCGGCTTTTCGCCAATACCTTCAAGTTTCGGTGTAGTCAATTTGTATTGAATAAGACCTAACGCCATACCTATGGCAGCAGCACCAAACGCCCAGTGCCAGCCAACATTTTCCATTAAGTAACCACAAACAGCATAACCAATTACTGAGCCTAAATTAATGCCCATATAATAAATGGCATAACCACTATCACGGCGAACATCTTCATCTGAATATAATTGACCAACCATAGCGCCAATATTAGGCTTTAATAAACCTGTACCTAAAATAACAACAATTAAACCGATAAAAAATGTAGTGTCATTAGGAATAGCTAAGATAATATGACCAATCATAATGATGATAGCGCCGTACCAAACTGCTTTTTGACCGCCAATTAACCTATCAGCAATCCAGCCACCCGGTAAGCCCATAAAATAGACACTACCTGTATATAAACCATAAATAGCAGCAGCAGAAGCAACAGTTAAACCTAAGCCTCCTTCTTGTAATGTTGCTGTCATAAATAAGACAAGAAGCATACGCATACCGTAATAACTCATACGCTCCCACATTTCTGTAATAAAGAGTGTTTGTAGTCCTCCCGGGTGACCGAAAAAAGAACTTGCTGTTGGTTTAGTCATAAAAATATCCTTTAAAAGTAGCCATAACTTTATTTTAATTAATTTTATAGCGCTGATACTTTATTCAAAGTGAATGAAAAAACAGCGAAAGTGTATGGTTATAAATTATAAATTGCGTAAGTCAGCGTGTGTTATACCTGTGCTAGCAATGAAAGGCAATAGTTGAAGTTAGAGACTTGATGTAGGTCATGTAATGTTTTAGCTCAAGTTACCTTGCTCTGTATAATTAAAATTACAACTGAATATTCATACATAACCCTATATATGTATAGTTATGCGTTTCAAAAGTAAAAAAAGTTACTTTATTCAGCTCTTAGTTGCTGATAAACTCCGCGGGTTAATTTTTTGTGATTTGTTTTTTGCTACTGTTTAACAATTATATCTATTAGTAATTAATTTATTCAACAGCTTAGCTACTTTATACCTCGTATTTATAGGAAGATTTTTACGCCAATGATAAACATTATCCGCTATGTATTAGCTACCGTATTACTGTTAACGTTATCTTTTAATGGTCAAGCTCAGCAAGTTTCAGCTCAGCAAATTGAACAATTTAAAAAGATGCCGAAATCTCAACAAGAAGCTTTAGCTAAAAGCATGGGCATTGATTTAAGTGCTATTGAAGCGCAAATGTCGGGCGGGGCTACACAAAAATCATCAGTAAACACACCGATAACACCCAGAAACTCGGGTAGTGATAATACTGGCAATCCAAATCAAAAAGAAACAGACGGTCTTAGAGATGCAGATGATCTCTTTAAAGGGCTGCCCCGCTTCGGCTTAAACGTTTTTGCTAATTCTCCTTCAACATTTTCACCATCAATGGATATTGCAATTCCTGAAGGGTACATTTTAGGCACTGGCGATTCAGTATCAGTACAAGTATTTGGTAAAGAAAATCGTGAAGTTAACTTAACGATAAACCGTGAAGGACAATTGGTATTCCCAACGTTAGGGCCTATAACGGTTGCAGGCCTAACTTTTGCTGAATTAAAAAAATTCGTTGTAAATAAAGTCAAACAAAAAGTTATCGGTGTCGATGTAGTTGTTAGTTTAGGTGAATTGCGTTCAATGCGTATATTTGTATTAGGCGCAGCTTATAAACCTGGCCCGTACACACTCAGTTCTATATCGTCAGTAACTCACGCTATTTTTGCTGCGGGCGGTGTTAGTGATATTGGTTCATTGAGAAATATCGAAGTGAAGCGTAACGGTAAACTAATTCAGAAAGTTGATTTATATGACATGTTAATTAAAGGCGACTCATCAAGTGATGTTAAATTACAATCTGGTGATGTTGTGCTTATACCTCCTCAAAGTAAATCTGTTTCTATCACTGGTGAAGTAAGACGACCTGCTATTTATGAATTAAACCATGATGATGATTTTGCTTCTATTATTGCAATGGCAGGCGGACTATTACCATCAGCTTATCCAAAGTCGACCATAGTTGAACGTTATAATCAAAGTAATTTACGTAGCATTCTAAATATAGACTTATCAGATAAAATACAGCGCAGTAAAAAAGTACAAGCAGGTGATTACATCAGAATATTAAAAAGCTCTGATGTCTATGAAGAGTCAATAACGTTAATTGGTGCCGTAACACGTCCGGGTAAATATCAGTGGCGACAGGAAATGGCATTGTTAGACTTGTTACCTCGAGCAGATTCTCACTTATTAGCCTATGCAGACTTGAATTACGCCATTATCGTAAGACAGAAAGACGCAGCAAAAAACATTGAAGTATTACAAGTCAATTTAGCTGATATATTTTCTGATGATAGTTCAAAATATAATTATATCTTAAATAAAAATGACAAGGTTATTGTCTTTTCAAGTGCGACAAAATCATCTGACGAGCGCTTATTACTAGATGAGCTGGCTTATACAAAAAAAGAGCTGTTAGCAAAGGAAAGAAGGCTAGCTATTGAAAGCAATAAAACACGAGAGTTTTGGCTGAAGTTTGATCAAACAATATCGGTGAAAGATGATTCCGATGCATTAATAGAGCAGTCTTTGGCACAAATAAATGGTGGAGATGTAATCGAGCCATTAAACATTCGTGATGTCGCTTTGTTTTCAAGAAAAAGATTACTCGTTCCTATTATTAATAAATTACGTCGACAAGCGGGAGCCGGAGAGCCCATTCAACTGATTGAGGTAGATGGTGAAGTTAAGTTTCCTGGAATTTATCCAATGGGAAAAAACTCTCGAATTAAAGAACTTGTCGCTGCAGCAGGTGGTGTAAAAGAGTCTGCATATTTGTCTAGAGCAGAATTAACCCGAACCGAATTAGCAGGTATTAGCTCTATTAAAGTGTCAAAAAATATCAAACTTGGCAATGCACTTAAAGGGATTAACGAAGATAATTTACTAGTACAAAGTAAAGACCGTTTAAATGTTCACCGTATCCCGTCATGGAGTGAAAACCATGTTATTGAATTACGTGGTGAAGTACTCTTCCCAGGTAAATATACCGTACGCCGTGGTGACAAGTTATCAAGTATTATTAAAAAAGCTGGCGGTTTAACGACTTTTGCCGACCCGAACGGCTCAGTTTTTTCACGAGAAAAATTAAAACAACTTGAACTACAGAATTTAGTTAAAGTAAGTTCTGATTTACGTATTGAAATGGCCACTAAATCTTTAGCGAGTAATAGTGCAGTTACCTCATATAATGAAGTACAAGCATTACTTGCTGATTTAACAAAGGTTGAACCTATAGGTCGCTTGGTTATTAACTTACCGCAAATAATTGCAGAAAATGACTATGACGTGTCTATTGAAGGGGGAGATGTTCTTTATATTCCAACCCGTAAAAATTCAATTAATGTGATGGGCCAAGTACAAGTAAATAGCTCACATATGTATGATTCAACACTAAGTGTTGAAGAATATATTAAGCAAAGTGGCGGTATTAAAAAGCGTGCTGATGAAGAGCGTATCTATATTATTTCATCGAATGGTAGCATTCGCTTGCTTGAAAAAAGTAATTGGTTCTCAGCGAATGGTAGCTCAAATTTAAGACCTGGTGATTCAATTGTTGTGCCTCTTGATTCTGAGTACATGAATAACTTAACATTATGGACATCGGCTACAACTATTATGTATAACACTGCAGTAGCTATTGCTGCGATTAATGGTCTATAGGAACACTCACTAACTTAGTGATTTTTTTTAGAATTTAAAATGGAATGACTTAAAATGATTAAAGATTTAAACGAAGTTAAATTAGCTATTATTGGTTTAGGTTATGTAGGCTTACCTTTAGCGGTAGAATTTGGTAAAAAATACCCAACGCTAGGGTTTGATATTAACCAATCTAGAATTGCCGAATTACAAAGTGGTACAGACCGTACACTAGAAGTGAGTGACGAAGAGCTTGCAGAAACCAAAGATTTATCGTTTTCATGTACCGTTGATGATTTAAAATCTTGTAATGTTTATATCGTTACGGTTCCAACACCTATTGACGAGCATAAGCGACCTGATTTAACACCGCTGATTAAAGCGAGCGAAATGTTAGGTAAGGTAATCTCTAAAGGCGATACCGTTATATATGAATCAACGGTTTATCCTGGCGCTACGGAAGAGTCGTGTATTCCTGTCGTAGAGAAATTTTCAAGCCTTACATTCAATACTGACTTCTTTGCAGGTTATTCCCCTGAACGTATTAATCCGGGCGATAAAGAACACCGTGTGATTAATATTTTAAAAGTGACTTCGGGTTCAACACCTGAAATTGCTGAGTTTGTTGACCAATTATATCTTTCTATTATTATTGCTGGTACACATAAAGCGAGCTCAATAAAGGTTGCTGAAGCGGCAAAGGTCATTGAAAACACACAACGTGATGTAAACATTGCATTAATAAATGAGCTTTCAATAATCTTTAATAAATTAGGCATAGATACTTTAGAAGTATTAGAAGCTGCCGGTACTAAATGGAATTTCTTGCCATTTAGACCAGGACTAGTTGGCGGACATTGTATTGGTGTAGACCCTTACTACTTAACACATAAAGCACAATCGGTAGGTTACCACCCAGAAATGATCTTAGCTGGTCGTCGCCTTAATGACGGTATGGGCGCATACGTGGTTTCTCAACTCGTCAAAAACATGCTGAAAAACCGCATTCAAGTTGAAGGCGCAAATGTATTAGTGATGGGCTTAACGTTTAAAGAAAATTGCCCTGATTTACGTAATACTAAAGTTGTTGATATTGTTAGCGAATTGAAAGAATACAACATTAACGTAGATATTACTGACCCCTGGTGCTCAACAGAAGAAGCTGAGCATGAGTATAGCTTATCATTAATCCAGAGCCCTAAAGCCGGAAGTTACGATGCGATAATTCTAGCCGTTTCTCATGATGAGTTTAAGAAGCTAGGCGCTGAAAATATTCGTAAATTAGGTAAGAAAAATCATGTACTTTACGATTTGAAATATTTATTGCCTAAAGATGCAGTAGACATGCGTTTGTAGAGTGCCTTCTCCCCAGATCAAGGATGTCGTCATTTGGGATAAAGTGACGTCGCTCTTAACTTGCCTACATGGATGTAGGTACTTATGATTAGTCCGGAACAATAAACCTGTGTTTCAGGATCTCATGCACAAATACTAGATACTGAATAAATTCAGCATGACCACAGGTTATCAAGCTTGGCATTAGTGGCACTGTAATAGACGACTGAGCCTAGGTGTAGAGTAGCTAAGTCAAGAAATAGTGTACGGAACCCATGAGTAGAGCACCTTCATTTTGAAATAGAACACCGTCATCCTGAACTCGTTTCAGGATCTCAAACAAACATAATATGCATAGGAAAGCCCATGTCTCGCTATAACGAAATTAAATTACAGCTTCAACAATCACCTAAAAAATGGCTTGTTACCGGCGTTGCCGGCTTTATTGGTTCAAACCTTTTAGAAACCCTGTTACAGCTAAACCAAACCGTTGTAGGCTTAGATAGTTTTGCGACAGGGCATCAGCACAACTTAGATGAAGTTCAGTCACAGGTATCTAATGATCAATGGGCCAACTTTACTTTTATTAAAGGTGACATTCGTAATTTTGACGATTGTCAAAAAGCAGTTAAAGGTGCTGATTATATTTTGCATCAAGCAGCTTTAGGCTCAGTGCCACGTTCAATTGCTGATCCAATATTAACAAACTCAGCAAATATCACGGGTTTTGTGAATATGCTAACGGCTGCAAAAGAAGAGAAAGTAAGTACATTTGTTTATGCGGCATCAAGTTCGACTTATGGCGACCACCCAGCGTTACCTAAAGTAGAAGAAAACATTGGTAAGCCATTATCACCGTATGCCGTTACAAAATATGTTAACGAACTTTATGCTGATGTTTTTAACAAAACTTACGGCTTAAATGCTACAGGCTTACGTTACTTTAATGTGTTTGGTAAACGCCAAGATCCAGACGGCGCTTATGCGGCTGTTATTCCAAAATGGACAGCGGCAATGATCGACAACCAAGATTTATTTATAAACGGTGACGGTGAAACAAGTCGCGATTTTTGTTTCGTTGAAAATGCAGTACAAGCCAATATTTTAGCTGCAACAGCCGATGAAGCTGGGAAAAATCAAGTTTACAACGTAGCATTAGGTGACAGAACAAGCTTAAATACTTTATTTGATAGCTTAAAAGTTGCATTAAAAACCAATGGTGTGAACTATGTGAAATCAGCAATTTATCGTGACTTTAGAGTGGGTGATGTTTTGCATTCTCAAGCGGATATTTCCAAAGCAAGAAACTTAATAGGTTTTGAACCTGAGTTTAAAATACAGCAAGGAATTGATAAAGCTATGCCTTGGTATATTAATTTTATGACAAAATAGGCACATAGCTTTTACACGAGATCCTGAACTTGTTCCAGGATCTCGTACTTAACAATTAAAGACAGATACTGAAATACAGGTATATAGTTCCTGACTAAACCTAAGTACCTGCATCCATGTAGGCAAATTCAGCATGACAAGAATATGCATATAAATGCCAGTGGGTACACAAATGCCAGCGTAGTCTCGTTATCCTGAACTTGTTTCAGGATCTAAGTACTTAGGTTTAGTCAGGAACACTAACTTACGTTTCAGGGGCTAGAGCATGTTACAATTTTTTGTAAAATATAAATACTAAATAAATTAACTATAAATAGCCCTTATCAATATGAAATTTTAGCGCTAGAATGGCTATATAACACGCTGTAAATTTATTATTATCAATGCAAAAAATTAACGAAATACTAGAGTACATCACCAGTTATACATTGGAGCTTGATGATATCGAAGTGATCTGGCTTTATGGTTCGCAAGCAAAAGGTACATCACATAGTAATAGCGACATAGATATTGCTATAGCATTTAAAAAGTTCGAATTAACCGATATAGACCGAAAACTGCGACCTCAAGAATTAGCGTTAATATTGTCGGCACAACTAAACTTACCCGATAATATGTTATCTATCGTCGATATTAATAATGTGCCCGTATATTTAGCATTTAATATTGTGGAATATGGCAGAGTTATACATTGTAAAAATAAGGTAAGAGAGCTTAAGGAAATACAACGTATATATAGTCAATTTGAATTTGAAACCATAAACATAATGAGTAAAGAGATAGCATAATGGTAGACCAAGGCCTACAGCTTTATTTAAAGGAAGTGATTTTTCATCTCAATGAGTACACACTGAGTTGAATGAATTGAGTGAAGTCGACGTTTTAAATAGCAGAGATTACAGAGCGACTGAGCGTTTGTTACAATTACTCACAGAAGTCTCGATTGGTTTAGCTAAACATTGGTTAAAGTCTATTAAAAAAGAGTCGGGCAGCAATGCTTACCAAACTTTTGTTGCTTTGCAAGATATTGGTGCTATTTCTGAAATTGAATTGGTTGAATGGCGGAAAATAATAGATTTACGTAATTCATTAGTTCATGACTACCTTAACGTAGATAAATTAATTATTAAAACAATAGTTAAAAATGAAAAATATCAAACGTTAGTGTTATTTTGTGAAAAGGCTGTTGATGCATTACAGTGTGATACAAGTGGGTCATGAGTAATGAGAACCATGGATAATCGTTAGGTCATCCTTACAAATAAAAATAAAAATCAGAATAATACCAACCAATGCAATACCCACCGTCATCCTGAACTTGTTTCAGGATCTCGCACTTAGAAACCCAAATACAGATACTGAAATAAATTCAGCATGACGACATCGGATACTCAATATCCAACTGCAGTCAAAACATTTTCAGGATATTACTCTATAATATGTTTTACACTGAAAAGGAAATAGGTATGAAACATCCTCATGTTTACATCATGGCGAATAACAAAAATACGACCTTATACATTGGTGTAACAAGTAATTTACCTCAAAGAGCCTACCAACATAAATCAAAGATGCCCCCAGGCTTTACCAGTAAATACAACCTAATAAAATTAGTTTACTTTGAATCATTCGAAAATATGTATGATGCAATATCACATGAAAAACAGCTGAAAAATTGGAGGAGGGAGTGGAAAAACAACTTAATTGAAAAAGTAAACCCACAATGGTTGGATCTCAGTACTGATTGGTTGATATAAATAAAAACACACATAGAATCAGCAAGACAACAGTAAATACATCAAAGCCAATACACCACCCTCCGTCATCCTGAACTTGTTTCAGGATCTCGCACTTAGAAACCAAAATACAGATACTGAAATAAATTCAGCATGACGACATCGGATACTCAATATCCAACTGTAGTCAAAACATCCTCAGGATATTAATCTATAATATGTTTGCACTGAAAATGAAATCAGTATTAAGCATCCTCATGTTTACATCATGGCCAATAATAACAACACGAGCTTATACATTGGTGTAACAAGTAATTTACCTCAAAGAGTCTACCAACATAAATTAAAGATGACTCTTGGCTTTACCGCTAAATACAATCTAATAAAATTAGTTTACTTTGAATCATTCGAGAATATGTATGATTCTATAACACGTGAGAAGAAACTAAAAAATTGGCATAGGGAGTGGAAACACAACTTAATTGAAAAAGTAAACCCACACTGGTTGGATCTGAGTATTGGTAGATATAAATACAAACACACATAGAATCAGCAAGACAACAGTAAATACACCAAAGCCGATACATCAAAACCAATAAACTAAAGCTAATACTGCACCCGCTGTCATCCTGAACTTGTTTCAGGATCTAGTTTTTAGGCTTAATCTTCAACTATAACCCTGTATTTCAGGACCTCGTCATTGCAGAGCACAAAAATCAACACTAGCTTTATTATGTAAAAAATAAGTACAAAAAATTAAATAATCTAAGATAAAAACTGGCAAAGAACAAAAGGGCAACTACAATACTGGCAATGTAAATAAAATGTTAAAAAGGATTTTAAAATGAACACAATAGTCTATGTTTATATTTTACAGTCTATGGACGGAACCTACCATACCGGCTGCTGTGACGAACTAGCCATTGTTCTAGCAAAGTATGATAAATATAAAAAGTTACTCGTTGGAATGAATGTAAATTTACCTGTTAAATTAGTTCATCAACAAAAGTTTAAAACAGAACAAGAAGCACAGGCTATAGAAAGAGTAATGAGACGATGGAATAAGCGGCAGAAACAATCCTTAATTAATAACGATTGGGTGGAAATTTCAAAACTAGCAAAAAAGTTTAATTAGTAAAATACAAAAAATAGGATGAGGACTTCTATTGAATAAAATCAAATGAATTGAACAATTATTATGCCAAAACCAATTAGCCAATACCAGCCGTCATCCTGAATTTATTTCAGGATCTCGCACGTAGAGACTAAACATAGATACTGAAAAAAATACAGCATGACTGTAGCGAGTCAACAACAAGCAATGCAACCTCAACGTCATCTTGAACTCGCCTCGTTGCATGCAGGTACCGAGGTTAATCAGGAACAATAAACCCATGTTTTAGGAGAAAAAACTAAAATTAATAACAAACAATACGAAATTTTGAAGTGGGCTAAAATATAAATCCAGTATATGCAACAAAGTAATTAAAAATAACCACAACCTCACCTTTACACTGCATTCGCAAATGGAGTATACTTTGCGAGTTTTCGAAGACAAAAAAATACACTTAGATAGAATGGAATGTCCACTAGTGCCAGATAAATTAACAAATCAGCAAAGTATTGAACAACCAATACAAAGCTCATTTTCCCCTGAAACAGAATTACTTCCCCAACAAATGTCACCACAACTTGCATTACAAAACAGTGATGATGAAATAGACTTAGCCGAACTATGGCGAGCAATTTGGGCGGGTAAATTTATAATTATTGCTATATCGTTCATTTTCGCTGTGTCGTCTATAGCCTTTGCACTATCAAAACCCGATATATACAAAGCTTCGATATTACTTTCACCCACTTCAAGTGAAGGAGGTGGCGGTATGGGCGCTCTAGCCGGGCAGTTTGGGGGCTTAGCTAGCCTTGCAGGCATTAGTTTAGGTGGTGGTACTGATAAAACTGCTCTAGCACTAGAAATTATAAAATCACGTGCATTTCTCGAAAAATTCATTGCGAAATATGAATTGTTAGTGCCACTTATGGCATCGGAAAAATGGAACAGAATAGAAAATAAGCTTATAATTAATAATGAAATTTATGATGAAAACAAGAATAAATGGGTAAGAAAAGCTTCTTATCCTAAAACAGCTGAACCATCACCCTGGCAAGCATATCAACGATTGCAAAAGCTAATTTCTATTTCTAAAGGACAAACGACATCACTAGTAACTATTAATATAGAATTCTATTCACCAGAAACTGCCAAGCAATGGTTAATATGGTTAGTTGCTGAAGTGAACAACTCAATGCGCGAAAATGACGAAAAAGAAGCGCAAGCATCAATTGATTACTTAACCAAGCAACTTGAAAAAACTCAAGTAAGTGCCATGGAAGCGGTGTTCTATCAACTGATTGAAGAGCAAACAAAAAATATGATGCTTACCAAGGTTTCTCCTGAATATGTATTGAAAACTATTGATCCTGCTCAAGTGCCAGAAACAAAAGCAGCGCCTAAACGGGCACTAATTGTAGTACTAGGTACAATGCTTGGAGGCATGTTATCGGTACTTGTCGTATTGCTTAGGCACTTTACTAATAACGGAAAGTCGACTAAACCTAAGAGAAAATCTTAGCGTAAGCTGATTAGGAATATATTATGGAAGTATTAATTTCAACGTTCACCGCCTTTTGCTTCGCTTTTATTGCAATTAAGTTTTTTAAACCAGTAGCAATTGAAGTTGGTTTGGTTGATAAACCTAGTGAACGAAAATTGCATGCCGGGCATATACCACTTATTGGTGGTATTTCAATTTTTATTGCTGTGCTCATGGCAAGTCTTTTGTGGTTACCTAATACTTTAGAACTCCGTATGTATCTTATAGCATCTGCGATGATGGTATTTATTGGCGCGCTTGACGACAAATTCGACTTAAAAGTACGCATTAGAATTATCGGGCAACTCATTGTTGCTAGTTTAATGATATACGGTGTGGGTGGTTATATATCGAACCTGGGAAACTTATTCGGTTTAGGCGACGTAACGTTAGGTCCTCTGGGGATTATATTTACTTATATCGGTATTATAGTCGTTATTAACGCATTTAATATGGTTGACGGTATTGATGGCTTAATTGGTAGTTTAAGTATTAATACATTCGCTTCCGTGGCCGTTTTATTTATTATGAGCGGACAAATTGATTATATAAGTTATCCATTAATTTTAGCCACAGCAACCATTCCATATTTGATTTTTAATCTCGGTTTAAATAAAAAGGTAAAGAAAATTTTCATGGGCGACGCCGGTAGTATGTTCATTGGCTTAAGTGTTATTTGGCTTCTAACAATGGGTACTCAAAATGAGAATGCCTCATTCCGACCAGTAACCGCTTTATGGATTTGTGCTGTGCCATTAATGGATATGTTATCAATAGTAGTGCGTCGTTATAAAAATGGTAAATCGCCTTTTAAACCTGATAGAGACCACCTTCATCATATACTTCAGCGTGTAGGTTATAACACCCGACAAGCGTTAGTAATTATTTCCGCATTCGCTGTTGTTATGTCGATTTTTGGTTTAGCTGGTGAGTATTTTAAAGTGCCAGATGTGATAATGCTTACAGGATTTATTTTTATCTTTGTTTGTTATGTCATGGCAATTAGAAAAATAACGGAATTCGAAAGAGTAAAATAGAAAGGCATAGAGGACAATTTCCTGGTACTGGTACTTCATGTCTTTAACCTAAGCCGACATCCTGAACTTGTTTCAGAATGTAACTGCAAGGCTATTACATTCAATATACTGAAAGTAATTTAGCATGACGACAAAAAATTACTAATACGAAAAACTCCTTTGTCGTGACGTTGCCAACAATCAGTGCCTATACAGTTCCCATGGATTTACCGGCACAGTTGTAGATACCTAGGTTTAGTCAGGAGTATTAAGCGTTTCAGGAACTAGCTTAATCTATATATTGAAAACATGAGTACGGCATAGCTATAATACCAGCGAATTTAATAGCTGTTTGAACCTGAAAATGTATTGGTGTTATTAATGGTTTTGTATGAATATGCGAAGCTATTGGATTAGAAAATAATGATAAGGTTTTGCAAAAACCTTTTTTTTATTAATATAGATCATTGAGATCATCAACAAATGTCTCAATGATAAAGATTTTCTGGATTTGATGTTAAAGTATTTAGCATCAACGAATATAAATTAATTATAAATAGGTAAGTTCGAAGATGTTATCACTGATTGGCCGTGAAAAAGAGTTGTTTACAACAGATATCACCAAATTTGAAATAGAACTAAAAAGTAAAGTTTCAAGTGCTTCATTTTTAGTCCTAGGTGGTGCAGGTTCAATCGGTCAAGCTGTCACTAAAGAAATTTTCAAACGTAATCCTAAAAAACTGCATATCGTTGATATCAGTGAAAACAATATGGTTGAACTGGTGCGTGATATTCGTAGTTCATTTGGTTACATTGAAGGTGACTTTCAAACATTTGCGTTAGATATTGGCTCTATTGAATATGATGCTTTCATCAAAGCTGACGGTAAATACGACTATGTATTGAACTTATCTGCGTTGAAACATGTTCGCAGTGAAAAAGACCCTTATACATTAATGCGTATGATCGATGTTAATATTTTTAACACTGAAAAAACCATGATACAAGCGGCTGAAAATGGATCAAAGAAATATTTCTGTGTGTCTACTGATAAAGCGGCTAACCCAGTAAATATGATGGGGGCTTCAAAGCGAATTATGGAAATGTTTTTAATGCGTCGCAGTGCCGATATTAGCATTTCTACTGCGCGTTTTGCTAATGTTGCTTTTTCTGATGGTTCTTTACTTCATGGTTTTAATCAACGTATTCAAAAACGTCAACCTATCGTAGCTCCTAGGGATATAAAACGTTATTTTGTTACACCTCAAGAATCAGGTGAACTCTGTCTGATGTCATGTTTATTCGGCGAGAATAGAGATATATTTTTTCCTAAATTGAGTGAATCACTCCATTTAATATCCTTTGCTGATATTGCTGTGAAATACCTTAAAAATATAGGCTATGAACCTCACATTTGTAAAACTGAAGAAGAAGCAAGGCAATTAGCTAATACATTACCTAAAGAAGGTAAATGGCCATGTTTGTTTACTGATAGCGATACAACTGGTGAAAAAGACTTTGAAGAGTTTTTTACTGATAATGAAACACTTGATATGCTACGTTTTGATAACTTAGGTGTGATCAAAAATCAAGCCTTATTTGTTCCAGAATTAATCAACGAATTTGAACGGAAAATTTTAATGTTAAAGGAAGATCAAGCTTGGACTAAAGATGAAATCGTTAAACTGTTTTATAAAATGATCCCCGGATTTGGTCATAAAGAAACAGGTAAATACCTCGATAGTAAAATGTAATAAGATTCAAAAAATATTATGCAAAAAAAATTAGTTAACTTTGTTCAAGAACTTTATCAAACAAAAGAGTTTATTCCACTTCATGCACCAACTTTTGGTGGTAATGAAAAGAAGTATGTAAATAATACCCTCGATAGTACATTTGTATCTAGCGTTGGGAAATATGTCGACCAGTTCGAGCAACAAATTGAAGCCTACACGGGAACAGCCAAAGCTATCGCTACGGTAAATGGCACAGCTGCTTTGCATACTGCGTTGTATATGGCAGGTGTGAAATCTGATGATCTTGTAATTACTCAGGCACTAACCTTTGTCGCGACCTGTAATGCCTTATATCATATGGGTGCAGAGCCTGTTTTTGTTGATGTGTCTAAGGTCAGCCTTGGTCTATGCCCTAAAGCGTTAGAGTGTTACCTAGAAGATAATGCTTTTATTAATAATGATGGTTCCAGTCAACATAAAGTTACAAAACAAGTATTTCGTGCTGTAGTCCCTATGCATACTTTTGGACATCCTGTTGAGCTTGATGAACTTATGGTTGTTTGTACAAAATGGAATATTGCCTTAGTAGAAGATGCCGCGGAAAGTTTGGGCTCTTTTTATAAAGGGCAGCACACAGGCACTTTTGGCTCTTTCAGTGCAATTAGCTTTAATGGGAATAAAGTTATTACCACAGGTGGTGGCGGTATTGTTCTATGCAAAAACTATGATGATGGCATGCATACCAAACATGTAACCACTACAGCTAAAGTTCCTCACCCTTATGAGTTCTTTCATGACGAGCCGGGCTTTAATTACCGTTTACCTAATTTAAATGCTGCTTTAGGTTGTGCACAAATGGAGGTGCTACCTACCTTTCTAAAGCAGAAAAGAGCATTAGCGCTGCAGTATAAGAATTTATTTAGGGACTCAGATTTTAAATTTATTGAAGAGCCAGAATATGCTCAATCAAATTATTGGTTAAATGCAATAATTTGTCCTGATGTGGTTAGCCGTGAAAGTTTTATTAAAGAAACAAATGCTAATGATGTCATGACTCGCCCAATATGGAAGTTGATGCACCGATTACCTATGTTCGAGAATGCTAAATGTGGCGATTTGTCAGTTTCTGAATGGATTGAATCTTGTTTAGTGAATATACCGAGCTCGCCTGTAAATAATGGACAGTAGAATGAAAAAAATTGCGGTATTTACAGGAACTCGTGCTGAATATGGCTTGTTATATTGGCTGATAAAAGATATTCAATCTGATAGCGAACTAGAATTGCAGCTTTTGGTTTCCGGAACGCACTTATCGCCAGAATTTGGTAATACTTACAGTAAAATTGAACAAGATGGTTTTACCATAGATGAAAAAATAGAAATATTATTATCTTCTGATACAGCGGTAGGCGTTGCAAAAAGCATGGGGCTAGGTGTGTTAGGCTTTACTGATGCCTTAAACCGCCTTAAACCAGACGCTTTAGTTATTTTAGGCGACAGATTTGAAGCGCTAGCAGCCGCACAAACTGCAATGATATTACGTATTCCAGTTGTTCATTTACATGGCGGTGAAATTACTGAAGGCGCTTATGACGATGCAATTCGACATGCAATCACTAAATTAAGTTATATACATTGCACATCCACAGATGAATCCCGAAATAGAGTCATTCAATTAGGTGAAACACCAACAAGGGTTAAAAATGTTGGGGCAATAGGCCTTGACCATTTATCACGTAGTCATTTTATGACCGTTGCCGAATTATCTAAATCACTATCTTTTTCATTGACTAAGCCTTTTTTATTAGTGACTTATCACCCTGTGACTTTAGCTGATGAAGAACCTATAGAATCTTTTCAAGCATTGCTTGATAGTTTAAATGAATTTCCTGATTATCAGATAATTCTTACTTACCCTAACGCTGATGATGGCGGAAGGAGTATAATTCCTATACTTGAAAATTACGCTAAAAATAATCCAAATAGGGTATTAGCAATCCCTTCACTAGGCCAAACAAGATACCTAAGTGCTGTTAAGCACTCAGCGGCTGTGATTGGTAATTCATCAAGCGGCATTATTGAAGTACCATCTTTTGATGTTGCAACTATTAATATAGGTTTGCGTCAAAAAGGCAGGTTGTCTGCAAAAAGTGTCATTCATTGCAAGTCTCAGAAAAAAGATATTGTTGATGCTATAGATATAGGGATTAACAGAGCATACAAAATTAATGATGAAGTTATTTTTAATCCGTATGGACAAGGTGATGCATCAGGTCAAATAATTACTTTACTCAAAAAATTAAAAGGAAACACAGTTAAATCATTTTATGACTTAACTGTGGAGAAATAATATGACATTAATTATTGCGGAAGCAGGTGTAAATCATAATGGTAGCGAAAAGCTTGCCTTTGAGTTAGTTGATGCCGCATATAAAGCCGGTGCTGATATTGTTAAATTTCAAACGTTTAAAGCGACCAAATTAGTAACAGCTTCTGCAGAACAAGCTGATTATCAAATAAGGAACACTCAAAAGAAAGAATCTCAGCTTACTATGCTTAGCCGTTTAGAATTAAGTTTTGAATTTCATCTCAAATTAGTCAAGTACTGCAATCAAATTGGAATCGAATTTTTATCAACGGCGTTTGATTCTGAAAGCTTAAAATTCTTAGTAAATGATTTGAAGTTAAAAAAGTTAAAAATACCCTCTGGTGATTTAACTAATGCCCCTTTAGTGCTTGAGCATGCACAAACAGGTTGTGATTTAATTGTTTCTACAGGTATGGCTACACTAGCTGAAATAGAAACGGCATTAGGAATCATCGCTTTTGGTTATTCAGCGAAACAAACAGAAGTACCAAGTATTCAAGCTTTTGAAAAAGCATATTACTCTGAACTTGGACAAAAAATGCTTAAAGAAAAAGTCACAATCCTGCATTGTACAACAGAATACCCAGCCCCCTTGAAAGATATTAATCTTAAAGCTATGGATACTATATCTAATGCATTCAAATTACCTGTCGGTTATTCAGATCACAGTGCCGGTATCCATATTCCTATCGCTGCGGTTGCTCGTGAAGCGATAATAATAGAAAAACACTTTACTTTAGATCAAAATATGGAAGGCCCGGATCATAAAGCGTCACTTGCCCCTGAACAGTTAAAAGCTATGGTCGAAGGAATTCGAAATATTGAGTTAGCACTAGGTGATGGACTAAAAGGCCCAAGACCATCAGAGGTCAAAAATAAAACGGTTGCAAGAAAAAGCCTTGTTGCCGAACAAGTGATTAACAGAGGGGCTATTTTTAGTAAAGATAATATGACTATAAAACGGCCTGGTTTAGGGCAGAACCCGATTAATTACTGGGGCTTACTAGGCAGTGAAGCAAAAAATGATTATCAAATAGGAGATCTAATTAATGAATGATGATTTTTTATTAATTGGCTCAGGAGGACATGCGTCAGTTATATTAGAAATGTTAATTGAGCAAAAGCTTAATGTACTTGGTTATGTATCTCCACTTCCTGCTGTTAACCAAAATTTATTTTCAGATTTTCATTGGTATAAGAATGATGAAAATATTCTGTTGTTTGATAAATTGAATATTAAATTAGTCAATGGTATCGGTTCATTACCGGGGAATTCATTAAGATCTGATTTTTATAAGAAATATAAAGATTTAGGCTATAGGTTTGCAACACTAGTTTCTAAAGAATCTAGCGTGTCTAGGTATGCTATTTTGGAAGAAGGTGTACAAGTCATGCGTGGTGCTATGATACAAACAGGAACGAGTGTTGGGTACAATAGTATAATAAACACTGGATCAATAGTTGATCATGATTGCTCAATAGGAAGTAATAACCATATCGCACCAGGTACAGCGATTAGCGGACATGTCACTTCCAAAGAGAATGTTCATTTTGGTACTGGCTCTTCAGTTATTCAGTCAATTAATGTAAGTGAAAATGTTGTCGTTGGAGCAGGAACAACCATCACTAAAGATATTGTTAAAAATACGGTCTGTTATCCTGCACATATATTCAAAAAGGTTATCGATTAATATGAGTTACAATTGGAAAAAGATACTAGTTTCACCTTTAAATCATATACAAGACGTTCTCAAGGTTATAAACAATGAATCTCTTCAACTTGCACTAGTGGTAGATCTTGATAATCGATTATTAGGCACAGTAACAGATGGGGATATACGCAGAGCATTAATTAATGGTGTTCCTTTATCTCATCCTATTTCAGAAATTATGTATACAACACCTACAGTAGTCGATTTTAGTGTGTCCAAAGATCAATTGTTAGAATTGATGAATACTAAGCAGCTTAATTCTATTCCAATTTTAGATAGCGGAATCGTGGTTGGTTTGGAGACAATTCATCATATTACACAAAAAGCTAAATACGATAACCCTGTTTTTTTAATGGCTGGTGGATTTGGAACTAGATTAAAGCCTTTAACGGATCATTGTCCTAAACCATTATTGAAAGTTGGTGATAAGCCAATATTAGAAACGGTACTTTTAAGTTTTGTAAAATCCGGTTTTCACACATTTTACATTTCAACTCATTATTTACCCGAAATGATAAAAGAATATTTTGGAAACGGAGAAAAGTGGGGGGTGTCAATAAGCTATATACATGAAGAACAGCCTCTTGGAACTGGAGGTGCCTTAGGCCTGCTTCCCAAAGACCTACCTAACCTCCCTGTCATTATGATGAACGCAGATGTACTAACAAAAGTTGATTTAGAAGCATTACTTGCTTTTCATAATGAAAATGATGCCAATGCAACCATGTGTGTTCGTGAATATGAATATCAAGTACCGTTCGGTGTAATTGAAACTGAAGGGAGTAAAATCATAAGTATGGTGGAAAAACCTATACAGCGTTTCCATGTTAATGCCGGAATATATGTTGTTGGTCGAAAAATAATAGAGCAAGTTAAAAGTAATGAAGTAGTAGATATGCCTACACTTTTAGGAAGGAATTTAGATGAACGTGTGCTGATGTTCCCATTTCACGAATATTGGTTGGATATTGGTCGTATTGATGATTTTAACCGTGCTCAAATTGATATTCATACTTTGGGAATTGACTAATAATGAAAAAAGTTGCTGTAATTGGTTTAGGAAATATTTCTACCCGTCACCGTAATAACTTGAAATTGTTGTTCCCAAAAGTTGAATTATTAGTAATGCCTGCAAGTGGGCGTATTCCAAAAGAAAATATTAGTGATTGTGATGGTATTTTAACTAGTATTGATGAACTAATTCAAGCGAAGGTTGAATTAGTGATTGTGGCATCACCAGCACCATTTCATGCACAACATTCTATTCCTTTTATTGAAGCTGGTATTCCAACGTTAATTGAAAAACCAGTGACTACATCATTAGAAGATTCAAAAGCTATTAATCGCGCAATTGAACTACATCAAACTCCCGTATCGATCGGGTATTGTTTGCGATACTTGCCATCAGCGCAGAAATTAAAAGCTTTGTTGGAGCAGGGGATAATTGGCACTCTCTATAATTCACATATTGAGATAGGGCAATATTTGCCTGATTGGCGGCCAAACAAAAATTATCGAGATAGCGTTTCCGCCCAAAAAACACTAGGTGGAGGTGTGTTATTTGAACTTAGTCATGAATTAGATTATGCGCAGTGGTTGTTAGGACCATTAAAGGTAAAACATGCTATTTTACGGGCTTCAGAAGAATTATCTTTAGATGTTGAAGATACTGCTGATATTGTCGCGGTGACTGAATTAGGCGCAGTAACAACGATTCATTTGGACTTTTTACAACGCAAAGCTTATAGGAGATGTAGCTTTGTCGGCAGTGAAGGGCGTATAGACTGGGATTTGATACAAAACAAACTGACTTTGAGCACGTCGTCAGAAACATCTGTATTATACAGTGATCCAAAGTGGGATAAGAACCAAATGTATTTGGCTATGTTAGAAGATTTTTTTCAAATGATTAAAAAAAACAAACACACTTGTATTAATTTTACTGAAACAATAAGAACAGTTTCTTTAATTGATGAAATCAAGCTACAAGCAGGCAATAATAGAGATAATAAATGAAAAATTATGCATTTGTTTTTGCTCGAGGCGGCTCAAAAGGCTTGCCGGGTAAGAATATTAAACCACTAGCCGGCAAACCCTTGATTCATTATTCTATCGAAACAGCTAAACAATGTCCTTCTATTGATGAGGTATTTGTCTCCACCGATGATACTGCCATTGCTGAAATTGCTCGGCAAGCAGGAGCTATTGTTATTGAACGACCCGCAGAACTAGCTAGTGATACTAGCCCTGAGTGGCTTTCATGGCGGCATGGGATTGAATGGGTCGAAAGACATTACGGAAAATTTCAATACTTTGTTAGCTTACCTGCTACAAGTCCTCTTCGTAATGTTTCTGATGTTGAGGGAGCAATTGCTAAACTAGAAAGTAGTTTAGCCGATATCTGTATTTCAGTTACTCCTGCGTCGAGAAGTCCCTATTTTAATATGGTTAAAGTTTTAGATGATGAAACTTGTGAGTTAGTTATCAAACCTGAAGGGGCAGTAACTCGAAGACAAGATGCACCCGATGTTTTTGATATCACAACGGTTGTTTATATTGCTACTCCAACTTTTATTAAAAATAATGATAGCTTGTTTTCAGGAACTGTTACAAGTGTTGTTGTTCCTAAAGTTCGGGCTGTTGATATCGATGATATTTATGATTTTCTATTAGCTGAAGCTATTGTCAGTGGGGTAAAAAAATGAATAACTTATTGTTAGGAGAGAATGTTTTAATTATTGGCGCCGGTGGACTGTTAGGGACTAAAGTAACTAGACACGCGCTAGAGCAAGGAGCAAAGGTTATCGCAGTAGATCTTTCTGTAGAACATTTACATGCGAGGTTATCAAAAGAAGGTGTTGATATAACTAACCCTAACCTGAGTTGTTCTAGCTTAGATATCACTATTGAAGACGATGTAATCAAATTTTTTGAAAGTGGTATTAAAATCACGGGAGCTGTCAATTGTACTTATCCTCGCAATAAAGCGTACGGAGCTCATTTTTTTGATGTCAAAATATCTGATTTTAATGAAAACCTGTCACTTCACCTTGGAAGTGCGTTTCTGTTCACTCAGCAGTGTGCAAAATACTTTAAAATAAATAAAAAGCCATTTTCACTAGTAAATATATCATCTATTTATGGCGTGATTGCTCCGAAATTCGAAATCTATGATAATACTACGATGTCAATGCCTGTAGAATATGCAGCGATTAAGTCAGCAATACTTCACTTAAGTAAATACGCTATTAAGTATGTTAACAATAGTTTGTTTAGAATTAATAGCGTAAGCCCCGGTGGAATTTTTGATAATCAACCAGAATCATTTTTAAATGCATATAAAGCATTAACGAATGGAGAAGGTATGTTAGATGTAAATGATGTTATCGGTACCATAATGTTTTTATTATCCCCGACTTCAAAATTTGTTACCGGACAAAATATCATCGTAGATGATGGTTTTACTCTGTAATTTTAATACTAGGATTTTACTTAAATGATTAATATAGCTTTAATTGGCTCAGGTGAGTTGGGTAGTCGGCACTTACAATCGTTAGTTGGCATCATCAATGCCAATATCACTGTAGTTGAACCTTCTTCAACTTCGGTAGTAGTTACTCGACAACGTATTGTAGACTTAAACCTTAATGAACTTGCGGATGTGTCTTTTGTTGATGATATCAATAAGTTGCCTAGCAAAGTTGACTTTGCTGTTATTGCTACAGGGGCTGCACCGCGTTTATCAATTTTAAAGAGCCTGCTAAAACACACTAGCGTGAAGTATTTATTACTTGAGAAAGTTCTATTTCAATCTATTGAAGATTATGTGGAAGCAAAAGAACTTATTAATAGTAATAATGTAAAGGTTTGGGTTAATTGCCCACGTAGAATGTTTGAATTTTACGCGTCCCTGAAATTGAAGCTGAGTAAATCGAGCCCAATGCTTATGAAAGTAAATGGCGGTAATTGGGGCTTAGCATGTAATTCTATTCACTTTATAGATATTTTTTCATTTTTAACTGATTCAAAAGTTCTTACCATCACTACTGATGACCTTGAACAAAAAATTTATCCCAGTAAACGTGAAGGTTATATTGAAATCTTTGGCTGCTTGAATGTGACATTTGAGAATGGACATAAGTTAATACTTAATTGTAGCCACGAAGAAATATCTATGGACATAAATATCACTAGTGTCGACGGAGAATATAGAATCGATGAGGCTAAGGGGGATATTCTATTTAATGGTGAACAAACGAGTATCGATGTAATGATTAAGTACCAAAGTGAATTGACTCGTTTAGTAGCAGAGGAAGCATTGGCTTTTGGACAAAGTAAACTAACTGACTTTGACGAAGCATGTGAGCAACATATTCCTTTAATACATTCATTACTCGCTTTTTATAATAGAAATCAAAATACAGAATCTTCTGTCTTACCTGTAACTTAAGGAAAAATTATGATCTGGTTAATTGGCTCAGGCGGTATGTCTGTCGACTACGTAAAAGTTTTAAAAGCCCAAAATAAGAAGTTTGTAGTTATTGGTAGAGGTCATACTTCAGCAGCGAAATTTGAAAATGACACTGGGCATGAAGTTGTTACAGGTGGTTTAGAAAGTTTCTTAAAAACTAATCCTGAGAAGCCAACAGCGGTCATCGTTAGTGTTGGTGTCGAGCAACTTTACAGTAGCGCAATGCAATTATTAGAATACGGCGTTAAACATATACTCGTTGAAAAGCCAGGTGGTATTTTTGATAAAGAAATTGAAAACCTAAATGAGTGTTGCGATAATTTGCATGCAAGTATTTATATTGCGTATAATCGTCGTTTTTACAGCTCAGTACTTAAAGCTCAAGAAATGATCAAAGTAGACGGTGGTGTAACATCGTTTAATTTTGAACTAACAGAGTGGAGTCATAAAATTGAAAAACTTGATAAAAATACAGATGTATTAGCAACATGGTTTCTAGGGAATTCGACTCATGTAGCCGATTTGGCTTTCTTTCTAGGTGGTAAACCAAAAGAAATATCAACTTTTACTTCTGGTGGTGTAGCTTGGCATCCCTCATCTTCAATCTTTGCTGGTGCAGGAGTGTCTGAAAGTGGTGCACTGTTTAATTATGGTGCTGATTGGGAATCAGCTGGTCGCTGGTCTGTAGAAATGTTGACAAAAGAGAATCGTTATATTTTCAGACCGATGGAAGCTTTATCTGTTCAAAAACGTGGAACTATCCCACAAGTAGCAGTGAAAGTTAATGATGAATTAGACAAAGAATACAAGCCAGGTCTATACCTACAAGTGCAAGCTTTCTTAGCTAATGATTCCGCTTCGCTTTGTTCTATTAAAGAGCAGTACTCCTTATTCTCTACTTATGAGCAGATGGCCGGCTATAAATAATTTTTACAGGTTAGAATAGCTAAAGGTAGTTTTTGCACTATAGATAAAAGAAATAGAGCACAAAGTAAGATGTTATTGATGAGAATGTTATGCCAAAAACTGTAAAATTATTGCCTAGCGAAGTTGAATTCTTAGTTCAAAAAGACCAGACGATTCTTGAAGCTGCTTTATCTAAAAACATTAATTTAGAATATAGTTGCTCAAATGGGCAATGTGGTGAATGTATAGCAATACTAGAGTCAGGTGACATTAGTACGGGAGAACACTCCCTAGATTTTGAATTAAAAGAAAAGCAAATTCTTACATGTATGTCATTCCCTAAGACTAACTTAATGGTAAAAGCTCACTACTTTAAAGAGTTAGAAAGCATAGAGAGAAAAACTTTACCTGTAAAAGTTGATTCGTATGAATATATTTCGGATGAAATTTTAACTATAAAGCTGAGATTGCCACCAACGGCAAATTTTGACTATCTAGCTGGACAGTATATAGATTTGATGTGGAAAGCTCAGAAAAGAAGTTATTCGCTTGCAGCAAGCACAATAAAAAACAACATACTAGAGCTTCACATTAAAAAAGTAGAAGCAGGTGTTTTTAGTGAATTCCTATTTAATGAGTTAAAAGTAAATCAATTATTACGATTTCATGGCCCTTTAGGCACTTTTTTTATTAGAGAAAGCAAGCATCCTGTTATTTTATTATGCACGGGTTCCGGCTTTGCCCCTGTGAAAGCTATGGTTGAGAAATTAATTGAAGATAAGTCTGATAGAGAGGTTCATATCTATTGGGGGGGAAGATACCGTAAAGATCTATATAGCGATCTTCCCATAGAATGGTCAAAGCAATACCCAAATATATTCTTTACACCAGTATATTCCAGACAGAGTGAATTACTAACTGATGAAGCTAAAGGCTATTGTCAGGATGAAGTATTAAAGCAACATAAAAACTTAAACGGTTTTGAAGTTTATGCGTGTGGTTCAAGTGAAATGATCCATGATTCAAAAAGTCTATTTGTTAAACATGGTTTACAGGATGAAAAATTTCATTCTGATTCATTTTTACCATCAAATTAAATTAAGGAACGATAAATGAAAGCAGTAATTTTAGCAGGCGGTCTTGGTACTCGCCTTAGTGAAGAAACATCATTAAAACCAAAACCTATGGTTGAGATAGGCGGAAAACCTATTCTTTGGCATATTATGAAAACGTATGCAGAACATGGTATCACTGATTTTATTATTTGCTGTGGTTACAAAGGTTATGTAATCAAAGAGTATTTCGCAAATTATTTTTTACACATGTCAGACGTCACATTCGACATGAAAGACAATGAAATGCTTGTACATAATCAACGAGCTGAACCGTGGAAAGTAACATTGGTTGATACAGGTGACGGTTCAATGACCGGTGGCCGTTTGAAACGTGTTTCTGATCATTTAAAAGATGAAGATGCATTTTGTTTCACTTATGGTGACGGTGTAACTGATCTTGATATAGCAAAATCTATAGAATTCCATAAAAGTCATGGCAAGCTTGCCACTTTAACTGCAACATTCCCTCCTGGGAGATTTGGTGCTTTGGATATCAATGAAGGACAAGTACGTAGCTTCCAAGAAAAGCCTCGTGGTGATGGTGCTATGATTAATGGCGGTTTCTTTATCTTATCGCCTAAAGTACTAGACTATATTGACGATGACTCAACAACGTGGGAACAATATCCATTAAAGCAATTAGCGGAAGAAAATCAATTGATGGCATTTGAACATCACGGTTTTTGGCAGCCAATGGACACTCTTCGTGATAAAGTTTATTTAGAAGAATTGTGGGATGCAGGAAAAGCTCCATGGAAAGTATGGTAGTAGTTTTTGATTTTCATATACCTAAATGTTGGATGTAAAACGTGATTAATAAACAATTTTGGCAAGGAAAAAGAGTCTTCTTAACTGGGCATACAGGCTTTAAAGGAAGCTGGTTGTCGTTATGGTTACAAGATATGGGAGCAACAGTTAGAGGCTATGCACTAACTCCACCCACATCACCTAGTTTATTTGAAGTTGCCGAAGTCGAAAGGGGCATGGATTCTGTTATTGGTGATATTCGTGATTACGATTTTCTATATAAAAGTATCGAAGAATTCAAACCAGAAATTGTAATCCATATGGCTGCACAACCTCTGGTTAGGTTGTCTTATGACATGCCGGTCGAGACATATGATACTAATGTGATGGGCACAGTTAAATTGCTCGACTGTATCCGTAAAATTGGCGGTATAAAAGCTGTTGTAAATGTTACCAGTGATAAATGTTACGACAACAAAGAATGGCCTTGGGGTTATCGTGAAGATGAACCCAAAGGTGGGTACGACCCTTATAGCAATAGTAAAGGGTGTGCTGAGCTAGTTGCTGATGCCTTTAGGCGGTCTTATTTTAACTCGGCTGATTACGATATACATCAGTGTGGATTAGCCTCTGCACGCGCTGGTAATGTTATTGGTGGTGGTGATTGGGCATTAGACCGTTTAATTCCCGATATGTTAAGTTCCTTCGAGAATGATCAAACGGTAGAGATTCGCAGTCCACATGCTATTCGTCCATGGCAACATGTTTTAGAGCCATTATCAGGATACTTATTGACAGCAGAATATCTATATAAAGATGGCTGTGACTTTGCTGAAGGCTGGAACTTTGGTCCTGTCGATGACGATGCAAAACCCGTTCAGTGGATAGCTGAAAAACTTGTTGAAATATGGGGGAATGATGCAAGTTGGTCTCTAGATGAAGGTCCTCACCCTCATGAAGCAAATTATTTGAAATTAGATTGCTCTAAGGCTAAAATGCGCATGAATTGGCAGCCTAGGTGGTCATTGGATACAACTTTGAATAAAATTGTTAGTTGGCACAAAGCGTGGTTATCAGGCGATAACATGCACAAACACACATTAAATGAAATTAACCAGTACGTAAGTACTGAATATAAACGTTAGAAATATAGGTTTAAAATGAATCAACAAGAATTACGTACCAAAATTAGCGAGTTAGTCGCACAATATTCTGAACTAGCTGACGCTCCTAAAATGTTTCTAGCAGGTGAATCAATTGTGCCTCCGTCAGGCAAGGTTGTGGGTACTAAAGAACGCCAATTAATGGTTGAAGCATCACTTGATGCTTGGTTAACGACTGGTCGATTCAATGATGCTTTTCAAAAACGTTTAGGTGAATACTTAGGTGTTGAACATGTGTTAACAACTGTGTCGGGATCTGCTGCTAATTTATTAGCTCTTACAGCATTAACGTCTCCAACATTAGGTGATAGAGCTATCAAGCCTGGTGATGAGATGATCACTGTTGCAGCAGGTTTTCCTACAACGGTTAACCCTGCGATACAAAAAGGATTAGTGCCGGTTTTCGTAGATGTAGATATCCCAACTTATAATATTAATCCTACTTTGATAGAAGCAGCCATCACTGATAAAACAAAAGTTATTATGATTGCGCATACATTGGGTAATACATTCGATCTTACCGAAGTTCGTCGTATCGCCGATAAATATAATTTATGGCTTATTGAAGATTGTTGTGATGCGCTAGGTACTACTTATGATGGGAAAATGGTAGGGACATTTGGAGACCTAGCTACAGTAAGTTTCTACCCTGCTCATCATATAACTATGGGAGAAGGTGGGGCAGTATTTACTAAATCAAAAGAGTTAATTAAAATAGTTGAATCTTTCCGTGATTGGGGACGAGATTGTTATTGTGATCCAGGTTGTGACGATACTTGCGGTAAACGTTTCGATCAACAATTAGGTTCATTACCACATGGTTATGACCACAAATACACGTATTCAGAGTTAGGCTACAACTTAAAAATCACCGATATGCAAGCTGCTTGTGGCTTGGCTCAAATGGATAGACTTGAAGGCTTGGTTGAAGCTCGAAAAGAAAACTTCGCTTATTTAAAAGAAGGTTTGCAATCTTGTGCTGAATTCATTGAGTTACCTGAGGCAACAAAAAACTCAGAGCCTTCATGGTTTGGCTTTCCTATAACCTTAAAAGAAGATAGTGGCATTACTCGTAATGAACTTATTAAATTTTTAGATGAAGGAAAAATAGGTACCCGCTTACTATTTGCAGGTAATCTTACGCGTCAACCTTATTTCGAAAATGTAGAATATCGTGTTGTTGGTGAACTAACCAACACTGATAGAATTATGAATCAAACATTTTGGATTGGTATCTACCCAGGGCTAACTAAGCAGCATTTGGATTATGTTATTAGTAAGTTTGAAGAAATTTTTGGTCTCAGCTTTTAAAGAAAGGATGGGGGAGTGAATCCCCATTAATTATATGAATATTAATGAATTAGCCTTAGCTGGGTGTTATGTAATTACGCCTAAAGTATTCAAGGATGAAAGAGGTAGTTTTGTTAAAACCTATCATGAAGATATTTTTACTGAAAATAAAATTAATTTTCACATGAAAGAAGAGTTTTATTCAACATCTCATAAAAATGTTTTTCGAGGTTTACATTTTCAACTGCCACCGGCCGCACACAATAAAATTGTATATTGTGCGCAAGGAAGTGTGACCGACTTTTTAGTCGATTTGAGAAAAAACTCTGCAACTTATAAAAAATCAATATCAATTGAGCTAAACGAGAAAAATGGTAAAGCTTTATATATTCCAGTCGGGATTGCTCACGGATTTTTAAGTACTTCTGATAACTCATTAATGGTGTATAAAACTGATTGTGTATATGCACCAGAGGAAGATACGGGTATTTTGTTTTCAAGTTGTAATTTGCCTGACCTACCAAAATCATTAGTTATGTCAGAAAGAGATAAAAACTTTGTTTCAATTCAACAGTTTCAGAGCCCATTTTAATGAAAAATTTACTTCTAGTAGGAGCTACTGGCTTTTTAGGGCAACACCTTAAAAAATTCTATCAAAATCAAGGCTGGCAAGTCTTTACCTTAGGAAGAGATGAAAACTCTGATTATATTTTTAGTCCTGAAAAGTTGGATACACTCCTTTCATTAAATATCAATGAAAATTTTGATAGGCTTATTAATGCAGCAGCAATCAATGAAGTTGATATTAATAAAAATATATCGGCAACTTATAATGTCAATGTTACTCTGACAAGATATTTGGTTGAATTAGCTCATAAACATAAAATCCCTGAATTTACTTATATAAGTACGTTTCATGTTTATGGGGGGGCAAACAATGTGATTGATGTTGATTTGATATGTGAACCTAAAAATGACTATGGTTTAACTCATTATCTTTCTGAGCAAATAGTAAGAACCCTAGGTAAAGCATATGGGATTAATACTTTGGTTGTTAGGCCTACTAATATTTATGGTTGCCCTGTAAATATGACGTTATTTAATCGCTGGTCGCTAGTTCCTTTTGCATTCATTAAGAGTGCAATAGAAGATAGAACAATAAATATCAGGTCATCAGGCCTGCAGCTAAGAAATTTTGTTTCCGTCCATGATGTTTTAAAAGCAACACTATTAATTGAAAAAGTAGAGGTTGTAAATGCGTATGGTTTGGAAGCATTAACTATTAGGGCGTTTGCACAAAAAATTGCAAGCGTCATTAATTCTACAAAAAATGTAGATGTGAATGTCAAATGGCTTGATGATGATAAAACCAGTTCTGATGAAACTCTGAGCTTTACAGAAAATAAAAATTATCACCCAGTTGAAAATATTGAAAATTATATTTCAGATTTTGTAGAGCTATTAAATGAATGATGTAACGATTTTGGGGGCAGGTATCGCAGGTATTTCTGCATCATACCATGCAGATCTATTGGGTTATAAATCCACTCTCTATGAAGTGCGTAATAAACCTGGTGGCTTAGTTGCAAATTTTTCACCAGCTGATGGGTTTTATTTCGATAATGCGATTCACCTATCGTTCACCAAAGATAGTTATGTGAAGTCTTTGTTCAAGAAAACCCAATATATCACCCATAAACCAGCAGCTTATTGTATCGATAATGGCCTATGGTTAAAACATCCCGTTCAAAATAATCTTGCGCCACTGCCGTTAGATAAAAAAGTCACCTTAATTGAGTCATTTTTAAATAGACCTAGTCAAGAGCCAACTAATTATGAAGAGTGGCTATATCATCAATATGGTCATGAAATAAGTAATAATTACCCCATACCATACACTCACAAATACTGGGGACTTTCTCCATCGAAATTATCCCTAGAGTGGATTGGTAATCGTATGAGACGTGCTGAATTTTCAGAAATACTTTCAGGTGCCTTAGAGCAAAGAGATATTAATCATTATTATGCAGCTGAAATGAGATATCCGACTAAAGGTGGGTATTTTGAGTTTATTCGCGAAATAGCCGATGAACAAAATATACAATTAAACAAAAAAGTAATATCAATCGATCCTGAGCATAAAACAGTTACTTTTCATGATCAAAGTAAAGTTGCCTACACTAACCTCATCAGTACTCTACCTTTACCGGTAATTGTAGAATTATTAGAGAATTGCCCTGAAGATGTCTTAATCGCAGGTAGAAGCTTGTTATGGACAACTGTAGATCTCATATCCATCGGTTTTGATAAAGAAGAAGTACCACCACACCTTTGGTTTTATATTTATGATGACGATAACGTAGCAGCTAGGGCTTATTCCCCCTCAATGAAGTCACCAAATAATGCTCCTTTAGGGAAGTCATCATTACAATTTGAAATATATAATTTGTCATCTAAAAAACGCTTGAATCCAGATGAACTCAAATCCAACATTAAAGCTAAGCTTTTAGAGATGGATATCTGTAAAGAAAGTGATATTTTGTTTACACATCATAAGCACTTACCTTTTGGTAATGTTGTTTTTGATCATGGCATGGAAGAAAGACGTAAAGTGGTATTAGATTATTTGGATACATTGGATATCAAAACGTGTGGACGTTTTGGCGAATGGGACTATCTTTGGAGTGACCAAAGTTTCTTAAGCGGAAAGAAAGTAATAGACACATTGACTTTGAATAAATAAATGACAAGTATACTTAAAAGCTCTTCGTATTACACTTTAGCCAATATCCTTCCTCAAGCTATAGGGTTCCTTTTTTTGCCTGTGTATAGTCGATACATGACTCCAGGTGATTTTGGTATTGTATCGGCCATGGAGACTCTTACCGCTATATTCTCAATTATTGTTTGTTTGAGCTTGAACAGAGCTGCTCAACGGTTTTACTTTGATAATAACGATGCAACCGTACGAAAAAGTATGCTTAGTACTCTTTTTATTTCAACTATTGCGTTGGCATTTTTATTTTTTATTTTAGCGCTGCTTGCCGAACCAATTCTTCAATTGATATTCGAAAGTATAGACTTTTATCCTTATTTTTTATTTTGTATAATCAGTGTTGCTTTAAATAGTTTATCTTTGATTCCTATAATCTATTACCAAGTATCAGAGCAACCCAAAAAATATGTGCTGCTACATCTATCTAGATTTGTACTCCAAATACTATTAATTATGTTTTTCGTTGTTTGGGAAACTGAGGGGGCTATGGGCCAATTAAAAGCAGTATTAATTAGTACCAGTTTATTTGTTCCCATATACCTTTTTATTGCCTATAAAAATTTTGGACGCCATTTTGATTTTACTCTTTTAAAAAAGGCAGTTTATTTTTCTTGGCCTTTTGTCCCTACACTATTAGTTGCTTGGATCCTTAACTTATCTGATAGGTTATTTATTGAAAGGTTCCTAGGTTTGACTGAGTTGGGTGTTTATTCCATGGGTTATAAAATTTCTATGGCGATGTTTGTACTCACAAGTGCTTTCACTTTGGCGTATACGCCGATATTTTACAAACTTGCCAACTCTAAAAATCAAATTGAAGCTAAAATTAAACTTTACCAATATAGTACATTTGCAGCAGTAATATTTACAATACTTGTATTTTTTATCTCATTATTTTCCAAAGAACTTTTTGACTTGGTGTTAGATGACAGGTACTCAAAAGGCTATGGAATACTGAGGGTCATCATCATCAGTCATTTATTATCTGCAATTATGTCTATTACCAGTGTGCTCTATTTGATACAAGCAAAGTTAACTAAATTAAATATGTATATTGCGCTCCAGGCGGCAATATTGAATATTATTTTAAACTTTTTACTTATCCCTCCATTTGGTATGTATGGAGCTGCAATAGCAACAGTTCTATCTATGATCCTATTAACTATTATACAGTACCATAAGTCTAAAGCAGGGTATTTCGTTAGTGTTCCATGGTGGAATTTTTCGTGTTTGATTTTTCTGTTGTTAGCCGTCATTGCGATGTATCATTTTTATTTAGAAATTTTTCCCATTTTTTCGATTATCAGCAAGATTTGTATAGCAAGCGCACTTTTAGTTTTTTCATATTTGAAGAGAAATTATATTAAATCTATTCTTCTAGTTCATGGAGAATTGGATTAAGGCAATATAGAATCATTGTGCCAACTTATAATAGTCATCATTATGCAAAGTACTTTTCGGCATTGAATGCTGAAATTTGTTTGTGCATTGATCTTCTAAACCATAATTAATCATGCTTAAAGCTAAAATTTTATATCATAACTTCGAGACAACTGACGATGGAGCTATTTCGGTAATAGCAAGTTACTTTGTTTTTAAGTGACTACAGATCTTAAATATGGTTATTAGCATTATATACACATTTTTATGCAGTACATTTTATGATTTAAGGGCTCATCGTTTTAAAAGCACTTATAGTTTTAGTAATATTTTAGAGGGTAAATATATTGAAGACTGTTTTAGTACCGACTCATGAGCGGCAAAATTATATAGAAAGAATTGTTAAGTATTATGGCAAATATGATGTGAATCTTGTAATTGTGGATTCAAGTAAAAATCGATGCAATACAGATTTCGATGGCGATAAAGTAACTTACCTACATTTACCTAAAATGTCATTTTATGAAAAAATAATTAAAGCATGTGATGAAATAAATGATGAGTTTTTAGTTTTAGCTCCGGATGATGACTTCATATATTATCCTTCTATACAAAGTTCTTATGAGAAAATGAATACAGATAAACGTATTTCATTGTGCATGGGGGAGTTTGAGTTTTTTCATGTTAGGAACGTTGACCATATTTATCATCGCCCATCTAGCTTTCTAAATAATAACAAGTTGATGTCTGACTCTAAGCGAGTTCAAATTTCTCATTTTATGAGTAACTACTCACAGGTGCTGTGGTCAGCCTACAGGAAAGATGTTTTTTTGAAATCAATGCAGTTATTAAAACTTGCTTGTTTTGAAAATGAAAATTTTATTGAAATCTCTATAGCATCGACTGCACTGTCGATGGGTAATATTTTTTACATGAACAAGTACTTTGGTTTAAGGGAAGAAACAGATGAAGAACATTGGGGCTCTAGACACAAATCGATTTCTCTCCATGATACGAGAGATCTAGATAAATTGCACAATTTGCACTACGATGAATTTGGAAATGACCATTCTAACCTTATCATTGATGGATATTTTCAGTTTATTAAGAGACGGAAAACCTTTAGCTTTAGATTATATAGATATCTAAGATCTAATATTGAAAATACTGTCATTAATAGGGATAATATTCGCCAAGCTCAAGAAGATGCGCTTCTCGTAATAAAAAATTAGGAAATTAAGTGTTAAAATGATCAAACTAGTAATATGGGATTTAGATGAAACTTTTTGGGAAGGAACTTTATCTGAAGAAGGCATTAAAAATGCCAGTAAGAATATTGAGCTGGTAAAAAAATTAACTAAGATTGGCGTAGTGAACTCTATATCATCTAAGAATGATTTTAACCAAGCAAAGGAAAAACTTGAAGAACTTGGTATTTGGGACTACTTTGTATTTCCCCATATAGGTTGGTATTCAAAAGGAAATGCAGTTAAAAGTATAATCGAAAAAATGGCTCTTCGAGCGAACAATGTTACTTTTATCGATGATAATCACCTTAACTTGAGAGAAGTTAAAGCCTTAAGTCCGAAGATAACTGCTATCCACCCAGATCAAATTCCTGAATACTTTTCATGGGTGCTTGATAAAGATATGGTTTCGAAGGACTCAGATCGACTCAATAAATATAAAATTCTAGAGAAAAAGTCGGTTACAAGAAATGAGTTTGAAACAGATGAAGCCTTTTTAAAATCCTGTAACATTAAGGTATTTATCAGACAAACCTCAATTGATGATTCAGAACGAGTTCATGAGTTAGTTCAGCGTACCAATCAACTTAATTTTACAAAGCGGCGAGATCCCTTAAATGATATTTTATCCCTAATTTCCTCAAATGAACATGAATGTCATTCTATTTATGTAAGCGATGATTATGGTGAATATGGCTTAGTTGGGTTTGTATGCTTAGATTTAATGAAAAATTCATTAGTCCATTTCTGTTTCTCTTGTAGAACTATAAATCTTGGTGTGGAGCAATACATATATAATTATATTAAACGGCCGATTTTAACAATTATTGGTGATACCGTCTCTTCTCTTGATAATGTATCGCTCCCAAATTGGATTGATATTGGTACATATACTGGGTTGAATCAGCATGTGACTTCAGGTTCATCAAAGATATTGTTTAAAGGTGGATGTGATTTACTTCAAATGACGTTTTACCTGAAGAATTCGAGTAATATTGTTGAAGAAACTAACAGTATCATTGATGGTGTCCCTGTTCATTCTGAGCACACAAATATATTACTTTCTAAAATTGATGCACAAGAATATTTACCATTCCTCACAAAGAAAGCTACTAAAAGTGAAATGTTTACATCGGATTTTGATACTATTATATATAGTGCATTAATGGATTACACACAGGATATATATAAAGAACAATCAGACTCATATGGAATCCCAATTGGTGCATACGGTATAAAACCTCGTTGGAGTAATCTAAATGATGCCCAGTCTTATTCTATAGAATCTTTTTTTTCAAAGTGTGATAATTATGGGCAAATAACACCTGAAGCATTTTGTGAAAATCTCTATGAAATAATATCCAAATTGCCGATTAAAACCAAGTTATATGTAATTAATGGTGTGGAATTAGAAAGTAGTTTAATTGCAAAGGATGATGAGTTGAAGCGTCATAAACTCATGAATGAAGCTTTAGATAGGTTTTGCTCAATAAATGCTGAAAGAGTGAAATTAATCGATGTTAGGTTATTTGTTAATTCAGATGATGACCTTAATGACTCTATTAGACACTATAAAAGGTATGTCTATAGAAATATAGCGGAGTGTATATCCCAGGAAATTGGTTTAGAAACATCCAAAACGCCTGATCTCATACTCCAATTTAAAAGTAAATTTACCAAATTAATGCATAAAATTTCCAAAAAGGTTAAAAAACAACATGTATTATGATTTGTTTTTTGTGGCATCACCTATTCAATTATTGAGTGCTATAAATGCATGTGAAGAAGTCGCAGGAAAAGAAAATAAAAAAATATTGGTTTATAGGGATTGCTTAGACAATAAAACAGCTGAGCAAATTGAAAGCATTATTAATGACAATCATAATATTTGGGATTCTATTTATAAAATCAACCTGTCCAAAAATAATAAGTTTATGAATTTATTCGGCCTATTAAAAATGTCACTGCTTTTTCATTATCTATTTTACTTAAAGTGTAGATGCAAAATAGATAATTACTTTATAGGTGACTATCGATATGACCTTTATTTAAGAGTTGCAAAAATACTAAAAGTAAAACGCATTTTCATTTTAGACGATGGAATAGCAGCAGTAAGTGTTACTCAGAATTATTTATTCACTAAGTCAGAGATGTTTCACATCTCCAGCCGAAAGAAAAAATTTAGAAATTATTTTTTGACATTTTTAGGCTTAGGCCAATCTATGCTTACATTTACATTTTATTCATTTTTAGACTTGAATTCTAAAGTTTTAATGAGGAAGAGTTTGGGCTTTATAAAGGCCAAGCCATTGTTTTTGTCTGAGTCTAGAATTGTTGAATATCAAACTGATTTAGCTTACATTTTAGGTGCGAAATTTGTTGAACTTAATTACCTTTCTAACGAAAGTTATTTCGAATATGTGAAAATTATTATAACTAGAAATCCTGGGTATAAGTTTATATATATTCCTCATCGCTCCGAAGAAGAGAATAATTATAAATTGCTTAATGAATTATCTGACTTAGATGTTAAGGAAATCAACGAGCCAATAGAAAATTTCATAACAAAATCTAATGTTAACCCCGCATTAGTTGTGTCATTTTATAGTGCAGCATTATTTACTTTACCGAGTATTATGATTAAAACTAAATTTCAAAGTATAGTTGTGAATGATGGAGATTGGCATGTTAACAGTCTTCAGCTAGAGTCAATAAAGGAAGCATATAATATGCTACCTGATGACTGTAAACGTATTTATAAATAGATATTTATTATAAACATAATATAAGTTATAAAACTAACGCTGTAAATACATATTGCTTATCATCTATCAGTACAGTTATGAGCATCTTTTTATTGACACCTAGCTAAGTACCACTTTCTCTGATCATAATTGAATAACGTTATCAGGCTTGTGAGTATGTGTTCGTGCAATGCCTAATATAACTAAACGATATTAGGATACCTTTTTTATGACTTTAATTCTTTAGCACTTAACGGTGTCGGCTCATTTACTCTTTGTAATAGGCTGTAAAACATCAAAAAAAGAGTTTGTTTACTTCAAATAAACAAAATATAGCCAACTCATATTTCACTAGTAGAGATATGAGTTGAGATTAAGTAAATCAGAGTTAAAATCTGATTCAATACAAAAATTTGACCAGAATTTGATGGTCACTACTTTCAGGTAAAATTTATGGGCACTAAAGTTTCAATAATAACTCCATTTAAAGACTCTATAGCATTCTTTAAATCAACTTATTTAAGTGTTATTAACCAAGATTATAATGATTTTGAATGGTTTATTATTGATGATGGCTCTTTAGAAGAGCAATTTGCGGAACTCACCGCAATATGTACTGATCCTAGGGTTACAATATTAAAAAATCTTGGGGATAATGGTGCAGGCCCTGCTCGTAATCACGGTTTGGCAGCAATAAATGGAGATTACTTTACATTTATTGATGCTGATGATCTATGGGACAGCACTTTCCTCTCTGACTCCCTATCTTACTTAAGAACAACTAATCTAGATATTTGTTACTCTGGTTATAGGCGCTTAATGTATCATCGTAATACTTATTTAGACGACTTTATTCCTAGTGAGTCTGTTAATGCAGCTGATTTGCTGTCTGGTTGTGATATTTCTTGTTTAACTTTTTTTGCTTCTACATCCAAACTAGACCACTCTATACGTTTTGGCGCTTTTAGAGCAAGGAATGATCTTGTTTTCTTTTACAAATTCCTTGAAAAAGCTGGTTCTGCTTCTTCAACGAACAAAGTAAATGCTACTTATAGGATTAACTCTAACTCTATAAGCTCTAATAAATTTAAATTGATTAAATATCAATATTTAGTCAGCCGTGTAATTGCAAAAAAATCTTTAATTACATCTTTTGTTAATGTTTTAAAATGGGGGCTGTATGGACTTACTAAGTATGGAAAAAGAACAAGTTCTAATTCTGCTACCTTTAAGTCCAAAATCTGATATATTATTAAATAAGATAAAGTGAATGTTTCATGGTGAGATATTTTTAAATTTATTTAAATCTAGTTTATATTCAGTTCGTTTTTCAATTAAGACTTCTGCATGAGCAGGAGTCTTTCCAACATATTTTAGTTGCATCTACCTATAATGATAAATTTTTTATTTTTGTGTTTTTACATTTTACCTTTATGCATTCTATTTTTTAGCGATTACAAAGGTCGAAAAAGCCTCAGTTATATAAACCCAATTACTTTCTTTATACTATTATACTTTCTTAGGAATCATATTGGCTTACCCCTTTTGCATTTTAACCCCGACGGTTTTAAACAGTTAAAATATGTTGATCAACATATTACATTGAATATAGCCTTCTATAACACATTGTTATCAATTGTAATTTATGCCTTTCTTAATACGAATTTATATCGAAAATGGACTGATGACTTTTTCAAAATTAATTTTACTCTTCCATCTATAACAAATTTAGGCAAAGTTATAATTGTTAGCCTTTGCGTTATTATTTATATTATATCCATTAAAAAAATTATGGATGGCTCGGCATTACTAGCGTTATTGCAAACAGGTGATGCTTCAGAAGCCAAATCTTTACGGATGCAATTATATACAGAAGGAGCTTACGCTTTTGGTATAAGACTACAATATTTAAATGCTATTTATTTCATTTTTGAATTTATTTTTCTCTATTTATTAGTCGCTAGTTTTATATTCAAAGATAAATTTTATAGAGTGTTTGCCATTTTATTTTTTATTGGAATCGGATTATGGCATTTTTCTAATACATCTAAAGGTTATATAGCTGTATTGTTTTTTTACTTATTTCTGATTTTAAGCTTCAAACAATCTAAGCGTTATCTTTTATTCAAAGCACTAAAAATGGGGACGCCACTTTTAGTCATTGCATCATTTCTAGCATATTTTTTTATGGGAAATTCAGAGTTGTATTTCTTCTACCCTATTGAAAGGTTTACAGTGGGGAACCTTTTACCTCAGTATATAATATTTTCACATTTTGACAGTTCTAATATACTACTGGGTACCAGTGTGCCAGCGTGGCTTTCATTTGGTAATCATGAACAATTTTTATTGGCGGAGTGGAACTGGCGTTTTATGAATGACAAAATGAATTCATCTGTAGCTTATAACAATCCTAGCTCTGTTTTTGCTGAACTCTATGCAAATTTTTCATATTTTTCATATTTTTATGTTTTTATGTTTTTTACATATCTTCTTTTATTGTCAAAATTTTTAGTTAATGTGTCTTTTTATCCACTTCGTTTGATTTCATTAATTTATCTTACTTTGTATTTTACTAAATATTCGGTGAAAGAGTTTTTACCAAACTTTTTTGATTATAGGTTGCTTATAACTCTGTTGGTTTCAAACCTTTTGTTATATTTTATTGTTGACAAGAGGAAGAAAAATGCCAAGTTCTAAAGTTTTACATATTTGTAAGTATTATCACGATTCAAAGGTTCACAGTAATTTTATCGAGAGCTTTTTTAAACAACACAAATTAGATACCTCTATATATGTTGCCGATCACCGAACGAGTTCTAAGTCACCTGGTGTTATTTATTTTTTATATGGTAATTTTTTGAAATTTTTTCTTATTTTACGAACCATTTGTGCTTATTTTTGTTTGATTAAAAAGTCCAATATAAATGAGTTCAAATTTGTTGTAGCTCACACATGGGTGGTTGATGGTTTAATTGCACTTTTTCTCAATATTTTCTATGGAAAGCCATATTTTTTATTGGTAAGAAATACCGATTTAAATTATTATTATAAATATTTTTTTATCTATCGACCTTTATTTAAGTTGATATTGAAGCGTGCGACTCAAGTATCGTTTGTCTCTCATTCAAATAAAGCGCAATTTTTAAAGGTCACTAAATTACATAAATATGAGTGTAAATTAGACGTATGGCCAAATGGTGTAGATTCATTTTGGTTTCAAAATCAGGTGAAAAACATTGATGCTGATACCATTAGTAACAGAGTCCTTTTTGTTGGTAGATTCAATACTAACAAAAACCTATTAACGGTATATCATTCACTTTTAGCGCTTCGTGCTAAAGGTTTTAATTATACCCTTTCGCTTGTGGGCGGGAGCAGTGATGACTTTAAATTATTAACCGGCGATGATAGTAATGAATTAGGATGGGTTAAAATATTTCCTAACTTAAATAAAGAAGAATTACTCAAACTGTATCGAAGCTCTTTATGTGTAGTTGTACCTTCTATTTATGAAACTTTTGGTCTTGTATATATAGAAGCACTTTCACAATCATGTCCTGTAATTTATAGTCGTGGTCAGGCTATTGATGGTTTTTTTGAATCTGATTTATGTGTTGCCGTATCACCTTTAAATATTCCTGAAATAGTGGAGGCAATAATTAAACTTTCTTCTGTAAAGCATTCTTTCAATTGTTCGCTTACCCAATTTGATTGGAATAATGTTGGTTTGCTTGTTAGTACTAAGATATCTTCATGTCTAAAAACAATGTAATTTAGTATTTTCATATTTGATGCTTACTATTAGGTACATTCGATATTCTTGTTTTGCATCAGATGTTCGATGTAGAGCTTATTCTATCGCAGGAGCTGATATAGGTAATAACGTAACAATTAGGCCTAACGTTTCTTTAACTAACTGTCGTGGAATAGCCATTGGTGATAATTCTTTTGTTGGCGAGAACACTATTATGTCAGCAACAGACTCTAGTATAACTATTGAAGCTAATGTGTTAATCGCCCTTAACTGTATTTTTGTTGCTCGAACTCATGAATTTCATGGCCTAGCAGCAATTAATAGCTTAGGAGCTATATCTAAACCTATTCTTATTGAGAGTGGTTCTTGGATAGGTGCTAATGTAACTATTATTTATGGTGTAACTTTAGGTGGATTTTCGGTAGTAGCTGCTAATCGCGTATTAAACAAGTCTTTCCCTCAATATTCTGTTGTTGGTGGAGTGCCGAGTAAATTATTAAAGAGTAGAGTAAGTTAATAAAAATAATTTAATCATTAATCTGCTTAGCTTTGTGATTAACGGTATAGCTCCTCAAGCTGTGACTATGTATGGAAGAGGATTACCTCAATAGAGCTAAGCATATAGTCTTTAGCAAAAGGATATCGATTATCGTTTGAAGTGACAATGTACTAAACGCTCCCTAGAATAGTTAAATTAGATAAAAATAAGGATGGGTATGAATAACCAAATAACAAAAGCAGTAATCCCTGTAGCCGGGCTAGGCACACGTATGTTACCAGCAACAAAAGCAATCCCAAAAGAGATGTTGCCTATTGTTGATAAGCCAATGATTCAATACATCGTTAATGAATGTGTTGCTGCCGGTATTAAAGAAATTGTTTTAGTGACTCATTCTTCAAAAAATGCGATTGAAAATCATTTTGATAAGTCTTTCGAACTTGAAACTACCTTAGAAAATCGTGTTAAGCGTCAGTTATTAGATGAAATTCAAGCCATTTCCCCGAAAGATGTAACCATACTGCATGTTCGTCAAGGTGAAGCTAAAGGCTTGGGTCATGCTGTTTTAAAGGCTCGTCCTATTATTGGTAACGAACCTTTTGTTGTTGTGCTCCCTGATGTTATTTTAGATGAAGTTAGTGCTGATTTAAAAACAGAAAACCTTGCTGCAATGTTAACTCGTTACCAAGACGTGGGCGGATATAGCCAAATTATGGTTGAGCCTGTACCTATGGAGCAAGTAAGTAGTTATGGTGTTGTTGATTGTGGTGGGCATGAATTAGTCCCTGGTGAATCAAAAACAATGACGGCAATTGTAGAGAAACCTCCCGTAGAAGAGGCTCCTTCAAACTTGGCTGTTGTAGGTCGTTATGTCTTGTCTGAGAAAATTTGGGATTTATTGAAATTAACTCCTCCAGGCGCCGGTGATGAAATTCAGTTAACTGATGCTATTGCAATGTTGATGGAAAAAGAGACTGTTGAAGCGTTTCATATGACAGGTAAATCGCATGACTGTGGTTCTAAGTTGGGTTATATGAAGGCGAATGTTGAGTATGGTTTACGTCATCCTGCGTTGGCAGATGACTTTAGAGCTTATTTGTCTGAGTTGATGGGCTAGTACGAGATCCTGACTTTTGTCAGGATGACGCTGCTTGTTTATTGTCTTGTGTCTAAATGTCGTCATGCTGAATTCATTTCAGTATCTGGTTTAGTGGAGCGAGATCCTGAAACAAGTTCAGAATGACGGTGCTGTGTTCGGGAGGACGGTGGTTGTAGCAGGATGACGGTGGCATATTCACGATGATGGTGCTCTGCTTAGACTGTGCGGTTTATTGTCTTGGTACTTTGTTGATATGCTGAATTTATTTCAGTATCTGGTTTAGTGGAGCGAGATCCTGAAACAAGTTCAGGATGACGGTTGGGCGTTCAGAGTGACGGTTGGGCATTCTGGATAACGGAGGTTATCGAAGGAAGCGCTGTTTTTATTGCACTCTCTAGTTTTTTATTTGTATGGAGTAAAGGCACATTTTTCCATGACTGTTATCTATGATATTCTCTTTTGTAGAATTAATTCGCTTTACGTAAACATAAACAATCAATATGAACTTTAATGAATTAAAGCCTTCAATAATTGAACTTGCTAAACAACATGATGATATTGAAATTCTTTGGTTGTACGGTTCGTATGCTAAGGGAACATTTCATGCTGGTAGTGATATAGATCTTGCAGTTGTATTTAAATCTTGGCAAGAAGATATTATTGAACGCCGGTTGAAATCTGAGTTATTGGCAATGGCGTGGCAAAAATCGTTAGGTTTAAAAGAAGGTGACATAAGCATACTTGACATGGAAATATCCAGCATTCCATTAGCTATGTCTGTGCTTAGTACAGGTAAATTATTATTAAGTAAAAATAATTCAAGGCAGTTAAAGGAGCAACAGCGAATTATGTCTAAGTGGGAAATAGATTACCTTTATCATTATCAAAATAAGCAGAAAATTTATGGATAATACTTATATTTTTTCAATGCAAGAACATTTAGAAGAAATAAAAAGTGACTTACAAGGCTTGCATGATATTAGCAAAACGAGGGCTTTAGGTCGTTATGAATATCGTGCTGCAGAGCGTTCTTTACAAGTATTAATTGAAGCTTGTATTGGTATAGCAAAACATTGGTCTTACGCTTTAAATAAAACTGCGCCAGCAGACGCATACTCTGCTTTTGAAACTCTTTCACAACTAGGTGTTAGTGCTGTTAATGTGACTTCTTGGCGAAAAATAATAGGTATGAGGAATGCCCTAGTGCATGATTACCTCAATATTGACCCTGAAATTATTCGTTTGGTCATTAAGAATAAAACTTTTTCTGAATTGTTTAGTTTTTCAGACCAAGGTTTGTCAGCATTAACAAGAATTTCTACGATTTAAAATTTCCTTAGTATTATGTTTACGGATGGCTAAGCAATTGAATTACTGTCGCCTTACTGAATTCAATTCAGTATTTGGTTTTAGTAATGGGACCCTGAAACACAGGTTTATAGTTCCATACTAAGCTTAAGTACCTTCATCCATGTAGGCAAGTTCAGGATGACGGTGCTTGTATTGGTACTTTTGTCGTCATGCTGAATTTATTTCAGTATCTGTTTTTACTTTAGTAAGTTTGAGATCCTGACCTTCGTCAGGATGACGGTTGTTTTTAATATGACAGAGGTTGTTAATATGGCGGTACTAGCGCATATTAACTATGGTAGTTCACTGTAGTGCTACTAATTCACGCTGGCGATATTGCCAGATTCAATTAATAATTTTAAACCTGTAAAGTAGCAAAGTATAAATATGGACATATCTTCTTTATCGCAACAATCAAAAGCTGCAAAATCTCGAACAATTCTTTCCTTATTCACTGGTGATATGAATCGAGTAGAAAATTACTCTACTTCTACTAAAGGGCTTTACCTCGACTTCTCTAAACAAAACATTACCAACGAAGAACTTAACCAGCTTTTTGAATTAGCAGAAACGCCGAAACTAACCAAAAAAATCAAGGCACAATTTTCAGGTGAGATAATTAACAACACCGAACAGCGCGCAGTTCTCCATAGTGTTCTTCGTGCACCTGATGAAACTAAGAAAGATATTCTAGGTGCTAAAGCTGATGAAGTCATCGCGACTGAGCAACATATGGCCGCTATTGTTACTGATATCAGCTCTGGAGCCTTATTATCAGCTTCTGGTGAAAAGTTTACCGATGTAATCGCTATTGGCATTGG
>Ga0209292_1000528_pt1 | contig 50031 bp, 38 predicted proteins | sample GOMGulsemesocosm_2_FD_184634 | JGI IMG/M metagenome (GOLD analysis project Ga0209292, IMG submission 184634) | Methane-oxidizing microbial communities from mesocosms in the Gulf of Mexico - GOM9C Gulf of Mexico (SPAdes) (version 2) | ecosystem: Environmental > Aquatic > Marine > Cold seeps... | reverse complement strand
TACAACAGGTTCATTTCCTTCCATTACAGAAACACATGAATTTGTTGTTCCTAAATCGATTCCTATTATTTTACTCATCTTATTATGTATTTAATTATAAAATTTTTTCCGATTGCTACCGGAATACGATTTTCTTTAGTCAATTCTTGTGCCATTACATTAAACACAAAAAATATTTAGCTTTTGTCAGATTAATAATAAATAAAGACAGTTTTTATGACAAATAGACAGACAATATGTCAATTCTTTAGCATGTTATTTTGACAAACCAAATAATTCCTACTGGATTTACTTACTAATTGGGTAGGAATTATTAGTTTATATTTCGGTATTACAACTTGTACAAATGTATTTGTCTTCTTTTTTTTGCGTGTTCATGACATGTTTGTCTGCTATTTTACTGATAAAACTTTCGTAAATGTTTGAGCCTGGTTTATTGCTTTTAATTATTTCATAATATTGATCGTCCCATTCAGATCGTCCCCAACATGGCCCGCACATGCCAATTGGTGCTTGCTCTGTTTGTTCTCCGTTTTCTTTTTTAATGAAAAAGTTTTTAATATTGTTTAGTATAGTATTCATGATAATATTATTTTAAGTAGGTGTGTATTTTTTGATCTAATACTGAGTTGGTTTGTAAACCAACTAATTTTTCCTTTATTTCACTGTTTTTTATGAAAAATAATGCTGGAATGCTCCTTACGGCAAATTTTTGTGCTAATTCTCTATTGTTATCCACGTTTACTTTAGCTATTACAAAATCAGTTTCGTGTTTTGTTGCTAATCCTTCAACTATTGGTAATAAAGTTTGACAAGGTCCACACCAATCTGCGTAAAAATCTAATAATATTGGTTTGTTTCCGTTAATAATATTTTCGTAGTCGCGAATGTTATTTATTTCTTTCATGTCGTTAATTTTATGTGAATATTTTGTTCTTCACAAAATTGCGACATTTACATTACCTAGTTGTAGACCCAAATACCTGTTGTGTTATCAATTCTTCCTTTTCACTAATAACTAAGAAATTCTATAGTCTAAAGGTGATATTCCTTCCTTATTTTTAAAGAATCTACTAAAACTTTGCACATCTTTAAAGCCAATTTCATAACCAATTTCGGATATTGATTTGTTTGAATAACGTAAAAGTCTACGAGATTCAAGCATTAATCGTTCTTGTATAAATTGTAAAGGTGTTTTATGACCTATTTTTTTGAATAGATTAGATAATGTTTTGGGTGATTTATTCAATAGTTCAGCATATTCTGCTACACCATGCTTTTGTTTAAAGTGAGTTTCTACTAAAAAATTGAAATCTCTAATTAGGTCTGATGAACTAGTTTCAACGGTGTCTATAGCCAATTGACTTTTATAGATACGCGTGCATAATATTAGAATTCGCTTTAACATCATTTGTAACATCTCTAATTGTAACTCATCTTTAGAATCCATTTCTAAACAAAGTAATTTCCATACGGGTTCCAATACTTCAAGGTCTTCAGCAGTTGGTTTTAATATAGGTAAATTTGGAGAGCCATAATAGAGTAAACCTCTACAACCAACTTCACTGTCATGATTTAAAATACAGTAAAATGGTTTATTGAAGCGTAATAATTTTAATCCATTTATTTTTGTCGCTTCAATGTTATAAAACTCGGTAAAACATGTAATGTCATTAGTGTTGAATTGGTGTGGCTTAGTATCTATGGTTAACTTATTGTCATCAGTTGTAAACCAAAGTAAAGATAATTCATTAGGTCTGGCGGCATTTAGCATTTTACAATTATCAGTAGTAATATTAACCACCTCAAAGTACTCGCCGTTTTTACCTGTGTAATTCATGTTTATGTATTGATAGTTTAAATATAGGCTGAAATATCATTGTTTTCATGAATAATTGTTAAAATATGAATTTTGTTAGATTTAATTTTCTTCTAAGCCTATTTTCTCAAAAAAAAGATAGGATTCTACTCATGGTTAAGTTTGGGATGTTTTATTATATTTGTAAAATAGTTCTTTACCTTTATTTTATTCAAAATTGGTTCTTAGTAAAATAAGACTAAAAAGGAATCGTGTGAAATTCACGAGCTGTCGCGCAACTGTAAGTCTTTAACATTAATTGATGTTAAGATAAGTCAGGATACTTGCCTTTTTTGAAATTACAATGCTTTCGCGAAAAAGGCAAATTAATAATATATTAAGTTTTTATAAACTTGATGTACATCTATTCATGGTGCATTGTAATAATTAATTAACAATGCATATGAAAAAAACAGCTTTTATTTTTACTTTAATGACTAACTTACTTTTTGGACAAGAGATGTTCAATAATGGTGGGTTTGAAAACTATTCTAGTTGTCCTACCGGATGGGACCAGACTTTGAAAATAACTGGTTGCTCTGGTCGAAATGGCTCACCCGAATATTATAATTGTTCTTACGGACCTAATAATGCCTATAGTGGAACAGGTAGTGTTTATCTTGGAGCAATTAGGAATGGCGCTTCATCTTTTACAGAGGAAGGGATTAACTTGTTATTAACTACTCCATTGACTGCTGGTACATCATATACAGTATCTATAAAGGTGCGATATGGTGTTACTGTTTATGGTGATCCTAGTTTTGACCCTTCTATTCCGTTAACTTGTTTTAACTTAAGATTTGTTTTTGCAAATGGTAATCAATCTGGACGCCCAACTGTTTTTCATGCGGAATTAGATGGCGGAGCAATTTATGGTAATGGGAATAGTTCCTATCATGAATATTCGTTTACGTTTACACCCACTCAGAATTATACTCATTTATATATGATAACAGCATCTTCTGACAGTAATTCACCAGGAACAACAAATGTATCTTGTACAAGTGTTGGGAGTTTAGCTTATGTGTACTTTAATTATATAGATGATTTAAGTATTTTACCTCTTTCAATATTACCAATACAACTTACTAAGTTGGATTGTATTCAAGAGAATAAAATTATTAATATTTATTGGGAAACTTTATCTGAAACGAATAACAAATTATTTGAAATTGAAAGATCAGATGATGGTGAAAATTGGTCGAAAATCGGAAGTGTTGAAGGTGCTGGTAATTCTTCTGAAAAAATTAACTATTCTTTTATTGATGACGATCCTATTTTTAATTTGTCTTATTATAGACTTAAGCAAATTGATTTTGATTCTAGAAGTGTTTATTCAGAAGTAGTAAAGGCTAATTATAAATTAAAGCAACAATCAACTATCTTCCCTAATCCAAATAATGGTAAATTCACATTTAGGATTCATCAGGATGAATTGAAGGAAGTAAGCTTAATTGTTTATTCTATTTCTGGTGATCATGTTTTTGAAACTGAAATTTTTCAAGAGGAAACAAAATTTGATTTGAGTTATTTATGTCAGGGTATTTATTTTTATTCTATTTCGACCTCAAAAGGAATACAAACGGGGAAGTTTAGTGTAGAATAATAGTTTGGAATAAAAAATATCTAGTGTCTATAGCTCAATAGTATTTTTTTCAAGTTTTTTAACAATAGAATTATAATATTTACTCTGCTTTTTATTACCTAGATTTTGATAACATTGTGCTAATACCGTATTAACATAGATGTCATTTTCAACTATTGAGTAGCAGGCTTCAAATGCATCAATTGCATTCTGCCATTTTTTTTGGTAATGATTGGCATAACCGACATATAGTATTCCATTCAAAGGAGCAGTAAATTCAAATCCTAAACGGTCAGATGTTTTTTTGTAATGTGTTCTGTATGATTCTAGTGTAATTGGATCTTCTAAAGAGATGTAACCATATTCACATCCGTCAAATAGATAAGTCAACCCGTCCATAACACTGTACAAATACATGGAATTATGATGTTCATTCTGGTAGGATTTAGACCCTAAATTTATATTAGGGTAGGTCTGTAATAATACATTTAAAGAGTCTATTTTGTTGAGGTGGTTTCTAACCATTATGTCAGGTCCGTCAAATTTTAATCCTGATGTAATATATATGTTGGTTTTAAAGTCTTTTGGTAATTTTTGTTCAATGTGTGTTAAAGCATCACCTGAATTATACCAGATACTGGCGTCATAGATTAAAAAAGCCGAAAATGAAGTTTGTATTGGTATGATATAAGTGCAGTAATACCCACCTAATGAATGACCAACCATGGTGTTGAATCCATTTGTGGAATAGTTAGAATTAACATAGGGTATTATTTCTTTTTCAATATGACTTAATAGGTTTAAACCACCACCAGTTTCAGATGTATTCCAAATTAAGGTTGAATCAATCCGATTCATTGCGTTATTTTTTGAATCTGTAAACGTCATATCCATCTTTCGGTGTTGACGGTCAATTTGGGGGATACCAACTACGATCATTTCTGGAGATTTATCCTGGTTTTGGTACAACTCTTTTGTTAACGCATAAGTAATGTCAAACCAATATTCTGCATCTAATACAAATAATGTAGGATAGGATTTTGTAGAATCATAGCTATTTGGTAATCCAATCCAAAATTCACGTGTTTCATTTAAATACGTAGATTCTATGGTCACAACTTCAATACAGTTTTTTGATTTGTTTTGAGAGATTGAAAAAAAAGAAAGGACTGTTATAAGTAGTGTGAAAAATGACTTCATAATCATATAAGTTAGATTCAAATATAAAAAACATTTCTTTAGATCTTGCTTATTTCTGGTATTAAGATTTGAATCCTAAAAATGAAAATAGGACTAAAAATTTCCTTTGTTAAAGAAAGTTATTTAGCCCTATTTGTTTTAAGTTTAGTGTGTTAACTAATTAAATCATCACAATAATAACCTTGAGTCGTCATCAATTTTATAATATCAGTTTCATGTAAATTGTCATGAGCTTCAATACGTAATACATTATCAATGTCTTCTGTGTCAATCGACCAATTTAAAATATGGCTATGATTATTAAATAATGGTTGAATTGCATCAACATTTAACGGGCTATCAATGTTGGTTTGAAAAATTAGTACTTTCATAATTTATTACTAGTTTTCTTCTGTTAGTGTAGAACTGTCATCTGTAGAACCATCATTCTCTAATTTTGATACGTAAGCATTATAAGACTTATCGCCTTCTTCTTTCCAGTAGTTATCATAATGTTCCCATTTAGAATAGCCTTTTTTATCATTAGATCCACAGCATTTGTCTTTGCCGTGCTTTTTAGATTTGTGTCCTTTTCCGCCACCACCACAGCTTGTTCCTAGTAGTATTTTAGATAGTATAAATAAACCAACAGCTTGCCAATAGGTTAGAGTTGTTAATCCAAAAATTTCTGGCATTAACCAATTCCATAGCCACATAATTACAAAACCAAATAGTATGGCTAATGCTCCTATTCCTAATACGCCTAATATTACCCAACCTACAATTTCCCCAGTAGATTTCCCTCTCATTTTATGTTTTAATAAATTTGTCATGTCTTTTGTTTTAATTAGTGTAATTCTTTTTTTGTTTTTAATGTTTTATGAAGTAATGCTATTGCTCTATGTCGTCTCGACATTAAGGTACCTTCTGGCACATTTGATTCTTCTGAAATTTCTCTATACGTATACCCTTCAAAATCTATAGCAATAATTATATCGCGATAATGAGGTTTTAAACCCATAATGTGTTGTTTCAGCTCATCTTTCATTTGTTCTGAATAGTTATTGTCAGATGTACCGTATAGCATTTCAGAAAATTCAATCAATTTTAATTCATTTTCGTGTTCACTACTTGTGGTTGGTTTATTGGATCGCATCAGATCTATTATTTTATTTTTAACTGAGCGATACACAAAACTGGCCACATTGTTTATTGGTGAATACCGGTCTGCACCAGAAAATAGTTTTAAAGCCACATCTTGTATAATGTCTTCCGCATCTCGATTAATGCTCTCCTTAATATTGGAGTTTACATATCGTTTAAGGGAACTGTATTCTGTTCCAAAAAATGCTTTAAGCTTTTTATTATTATCTGATTCTGTTGTCATGTACATGCCTTTTTAACAGGTCTTCATATATAAAGACGGATGAGTTATGGTTTCCTTGCATTTTTTTTGAATTATCTTTAAAATTAATCAAAATGTTGAACTGAAAGAATAACATTTCCTTTTTTGTGACCTGAGTCAACATGGCTATGTGCAGCTTTATATTGATCAAAGGCGTATGTTTTATCAATAACAGGTTTTAGTTGATTATCCTCAATTAATGTTTTGAAATAGTTCAAATCAGTAACTGTTTCTTTAATTACACCTGACTTTATCTTCTTAGTTGTAAACAGTGATGTAACCGTACCTCTTAACATAGTTAATATATTGGCGCTTGCCATTAGTAAGTGACCGTTTTTACTTAATGTGCCTAAGTTTTTTGAAAAAGAACTTTTGCCAACGGTTTCAAAAATAACGTCATATTTAGCATTCGTGTTTGTATAGTCTTGTTTGGTGTAATCAATTACTAAGTCTGCACCTAATGATGTAACCAAATCAAAGTTTTTTCTACTACATACCGCTGTAACAGTTGCACCTTTAATTTTTGCCAATTGAATAGCAGCTGTCCCTAATGCACCTGATGCACCGTAAATTAATACGTTTTGTTTTCTTTTTATATTTGCTAGTCTTAAAAAATGCAGTGATGCAGTTGCCCCAAAAGGGATAGCTGCAGCTTCTTCATACGTCATATTGTTTGGCTTTAAAGCTAGTATAGCATCATCTTTTGCTGTTGCATATTGGGCGTGAGCACCAAATCCCATTCCTAACGATCCATATATCTGATCACCAATTTTAAACTTGCTGACAGACTTTCCAATGGCTTCAATTTCACCGGATACAATCACGCCTAACACTGATTTTCGGGGTCTTTTAAAACCAAATATTAATCTAATCATAAATGGGTTAGCCTGCCTAATTCTTGAATCGCCAGATGTAATGGATGTTGCATGAATCTTGATTAAGATTTCATTGTCCTTTGGAATAGGCTTTCTAATCTCTTTGATTTTAAGAACATCTGGTGTTCCATATTTTGTACATATAATTGCTTTCATAATATTTTTTTTGCTTCGATTAAGTGATTTGTAAATTCATATTCTTGACTTTGATATCTCGGTTTTTACCCGCCAACATTCCAAAAATTAATCCCATTGATATTCCCATAGGTAAAGAATTCCAAGTGTTTTGATATCCTAAAATTGAGCAGATAGTTGTGAATAAAATACCTACAATCATCCCATATATCATCCATTTGTTTTGATAATGGTATTTCGGCACTATATTTAGAATTTTTTCAATTGTCTTTAGAATTTTTTTTGTACTCAATTGTATTTGTTTGAGTAGTGCTTTTTTTGTACCTGAAAATCGATTAATGGTGCTAATCTCTTCATTAATGATGTCTATAATGCTTAATGGAAGTTGTCTACCTTCTAGTTCTGCCGTTAAGGTCAAAAAATAGAGGTAAGCTTTGTTTAGCTTTTGATCCTGTTCTGCGTTTTGCAGTTTTTTTAGTTGTATTAATTTCATGCCCTTGTTTTGTATAGAACAAAGGTATTGAGAAGTCAATTTTTAAACGTTCTGAATTAACTGTAGGGTGTACTGAATTATAAATCCGAACAAATTAAAGTTGTTTTAAAAACTGTTTAGGTGTTAAACCTGTCTCTTTCTTAAAGTAAGTGTTAAAAACAGTTTTTGAATTAAAGCCACTTTCATAAGCCAATCCTTCAATTGTTAAATGTGTATGATTTGGTTTTTTTGCAATTTGTTTAAAAGCTTCAATTCGGTAATGATTAATAAATTCATTAAAGTTTTTACCTATCATTTTATTGAGTAACCATGACAATTGGTTAGGTTGTATGTTAATGAGCTGTGCCAAACTTCTCAATGAAAGATCAGGATTTAAATAAGGTTGATTATCCAAAATGTAAGTTAATAAGCGTTCCGAAAAAAGACTAGCCGTTTTTTTATCCAATAACGATTTCTTTTTACTGATAGGCTCTATGGCATCATCAGTCTTAAACATGATGTTTTTGTATTGCGTGTACCTAATGTCTTTTTTAATTGGATTAACCAGTGGATCGGCGTAGCGTAGTAACAATAGAGATGAGTTGTTTTTTAACGCATTTTCTACCCATTCAAAAGCTAAATCATGCTGACCAGTAACAGCATACATTAAAAACAAATATGAATCTGCAGTAAAACCATTTGGTGATTTCGCTTGAGCCTTTAATAAATCAAAATAAGCTTTAGTCTTTTGCTCATCTTTATTTAAGGCATAGGCTAAGGCAATAGCGCCAGTTTTTTCACCTTCAATAACAACAGATGAAGGCAGATTATCAAAATAATGAATAACTTGATCATATTCACCCAAGTTAAGTAAGCAAATTGATTTAACTGAATGGGCAGGAATGTTTTTATTATTGGCTACTAAACACTTGTTTAAAAGCGCTAAAGATGTTTTAAAATCTTCAGTCATATAATGATGGTAAGCTCTAAAAAAATGAGTTTCTTCCGAGATAGGATTAATGCGTAGGGCAATATCCAAATGTGCATTAGACTTTTTAGTTTCTCCAGCCAGAATATATAAAAAGGACATGAACTGTTGTGCCTCTGCGTTATTCGGATTACGTTCAATTGCTTTTCGCATGTTAGTTAGTGACTTATTATAATCACATTCAATAAAAAATGCTTGGTTTCCTAATTGATAATAAGCGCCCGAGAGTTCATCATTTAGTGCTAATGCCTGATTAGTATGAGCAATCGTTTTCTCCCAAGCTTCATTAAAAGGCATAAATGCAGTTGTTCCTAAAAAACTATAACAATTGGCTAAACCTAAATGGGCTTCTGAGTAATTCAAGTCAATAGCCAAGGCTTTTTCGTAATACGAAATGGCAGTTTTAACATCCTCAGCATTCCAATGGTTCTCGTGAAATTTAGCCTTCAAACAAAACTCGTAAGCCGCAAAACTACTTGTAGGTGTGTCTACCAAATGATCCTGAATTTCTAAATGGCCAAAGTGTTCTCTTAGTTTTTCAGCAATCTGCAAACTGATGTCATCTTGTATTTCAAAAATATTTTCTAGTTTTCTATCCCATGTTTCAGACCAAAAATGAAAGTCTTCTTCAGCATGAATCAATTGTGCCGTTATTCTTATCTGATCACCAGATATGCGTACACTACCCTCTAATAAGGTTGACACACCAAGTGTTTTACCAATTTCAGGAATAGGTCTATTTTTACCCTTAAAAAAGAAAGATGACGTACGAGAAGTGACCTTTAAATGACCGATTTTTGCCAAAGCGTTAATGATTTCTTCAGTAATACCATCACTAAAATAGTCATTGTCCTTACTCGAACTCATGTTAATGAATGGAAGTACAGCTATGGTTTTATCAGTAGGTTTTGAAATCACAATTTGGCGTTAGATTTTAATCGTGAGGCGAATATAATCAATGTGGCTTACACTTTTAGCAAAATCAATTAAATATGTTGACGGCCGTCCAATCTACCATCATTTCTAATACAGGAATTAAGGCTATCCTTTTTGGTTTATTCTGGAGTCTTGTAGAATTGGTTAAGACCATTGGTGTAGAACTGTGTGTTCAGCAAACAACTCCCCTGTCCATCTATTTAATCCACGACTGAGGTTATAAACTTTTTTAAAACCAAGAGCCTTCATTACATTACCCATTTGGCAACTAATTTCACCATTTTGACAGTATATATAGTATACTTTAGATTGATCTAATAGTTCCATTTCATTGATGAATTTCAATATTTCTGAAGGGTCTACTATCTTTGCACCTTTAATTATACCATTGTTACAAGCATTTTTAGGACGCATATCCAATATTACTCCGTTGGAATCCTTGAATGCTTTATGCCTCCATTCGGTTTGGTCTAGTTTATGAATGGGTCTATTAGTAAACATTTTTATTTTGTTTTAATTATTTTTTTAATTAAAAAGGTGTATTCATTGTGCAGTTGTATGTAATAAGTACCTATCTCTAGAGCTTCATTTAGGTTTAATTTTACAGTTTTTGTTTTGTTGTCTATTATTTTGGAGTATACAATTTGGCCTAAGTTGTTTGTTATGTTTAAAGTTAATGGACTATTGATCTCGCTTGATAATTTAATAGTAATTTGATTGGTAAAAGGATTGGGATAAATACTTAGTTCTGTTTGATTACAGGTCGTTGATATTATTTTTGTTGTTTTGGTTTTCCCATCAAAATCTACTTGCGTAATACGATAATATACTATAGGAGCCTCATTAATTGATTTATCGCTAAATTTATATTCTTGTTTGGAACTACTATTCCCAAATCCATTTATGCTACCAATGTTCTCAAACGATTGGCCAGATGTACTTTTTTCAATGATGAAATAATCGTTATTTAATTCTGTTAGTGTTGACCAAGTAAGGAGATTTCCATTTGAAGTACACTCAGCTTTAAAGTCGGTAAATTCAACGGGTAATAAAAAAACATTACAACCAATTTGTAAAGTTCCAAAGTTTGTGAAAGTTGGTGCTTTGGAAGCATTTGTTGCTCCAAAAGTGTTGTTACTTAGTCCTTCTGTTCCGTCTAAGTTCGGAAAAGTTACTCCTAAATCGTCAATTGTGGCAACCCCAGGAAAGCCATCACAAATTGTACCATCAGGAGCAAACTTTAACATATCGAAACCACCAAGACCTGCTACTAAATAAGACCCCGCGTTATCAATAAACACACCATCTCCTTGTCTGTTAGATGTGCCATCATCAATTTTTTCAGTTTGCCAAATGATTGAACCATCAGCGGCATTCAATTTCATTAAATAAGTATCAGAATAAGAACCAGCACCTGCCGAACTTTGACTTCCAACTACAATATAATTGCCATCTGCAGCAATTGTAGCATCCTTAAAGTTAGAACTTACTGTTGTACCGTACGCTTTTATCCATACAGCCGTTGGTGTTCCTGTTGAGTTGGTGAATCTAACAGCATACATATTATTAGGTGTACTTCCCTCAACATAAGTCACTCCAAAAACAGTGTAATCATTTGCTGAGTTTTCTACAATTGCATAAACATATTCGTTGGTACCTGTACCATCTCCCCATACCATACTCCAATCATATGTACCGTCAGATTTAATTTTGTTAAGCATATATTCATTACCTAATGGTCCATTGTATTTACCTCCTACTACCCAACCACCGTTAGTTCCAGTTGCTTGAACTATGGCTTTACCAGTTGCCGATTGTGTGTTAAGTGTTTTCATGGCTAATATTGTACCATTCGCGGCTATGTGAATAAACCCCATATCATTGTCCGTAGTTACAGTAGCAGCATAAGTACCATCCGTATTTTTTATGATTGAACACTCAGAACTGTATTCGCTACTACTGGTACCTATAATTCTTGACCAAACATGGTTGCCGTTAACATCTAGTTTTGTTATCATTATATCATAACTTCCCGATACGACTAAACTTGCTGAATTAGTATGCCCAATAACAACGTAACCACCGTCACCAGAATTTACAACATCATAGCCTGCATCTGAGCCTGTTCCGCCAAATGTTTTTGCCCAAATAACACTTCCGCCTTGTGTTGTTTTTACAACATAAAAGTCAGAGTTAGCGGACCCTGCCCAAACATAATTACCATCTGGGCCTTGGGTAACACTTCTGGCCCACCCAGATGTCATTTCAGACACATAGTTGTTAGGTACTGATGTAGTCGTAAAAGCAAAAGGTCCAACCCAAGCTGAATTGGATGTGCTACAGTTTGATCTAACGTAATAGTCGTATGCTGTTGTTGCCGATAATCCTGTGTACATATATGGATTTGACGTCACATTATTGGCTGTTGGTGTTCCTGCTGGCGAAAAACCTTGTGTACCCAATTCAATATCCCATACAGTTGAATTACCGTTTTCAGTCCAACCTAAATCAGCACTAACTGAAGTAATGGTTGTGGCCGTTAAGTTTGTTGGTGCTTGTATGTCACAGGCTGTTGTAATGAATACGAAAGGTCCTGTCCATGTAGATTGTAATCCGCCACAGTCAGACCTTACATAATAATCATACGCAGTAGACGGTAATAAACTATTATAAGTATATGGATTTTGTGTCAAATCATTATCAGTAGGTGTTCCGGTAGGTGCAAAACCATTTGTTCCTAATTCAATATCCCATACGGTTGCTGTTCCTGTTTCTGTCCAATATAAACTGGCAGAAGTGGGGGTGATGTTAGATGCTCCAAGAGTAGTAGGCGGGTCACATGATGGTGCGCCAACACAGGTTACATTTGCATTCCATCCTGATTTTGTACTACTCCCATCAGATATAAATTTTACTGTAATTTCTCCGCCTGCAGCTGTAGATAGAAATGGGTTTCCTGGTGGAATTCCATTTCCACTATATGCGGTTACAAGTGCTGGTGATGCATCAGTTGGGCCGTTGTAAATCCAAACTTTATCATAATTAGATTCAGAATCAAATAAACTAAAATCTAATTGTACCATTTGACCCGAACTACCAGGGACTAAAGTCGTGGTTCCCGAAAAATTATTAGTATAGTTAGAAGCTCCTGAATTATCTCTAAAAGTATAATCACAGCTGGTAATTGAGTTAGTTCCACTTACCATATCTATGAACGGTAGTACTTCTGATATGTTAATATCAAATGCTGTAGATTGTGGACTAGGATAGGTTGAAATTACTATGTAATAAGTTGTTCCACCAGTTAAAGTAACAGAATTAATGGATGGATTTCCGCTTGAACTCGTATTTGAAGCGGTGCATGTTCCTGAATTTGGACAGCCATCAAAAACAAATAAGCCGACCCAAGATCCTGTATTACTTAATGTAACAGATACAGTTGTTGTAGTAGTTGGCGTGAAACTATAAACAAAATCGTCTCCACCCATATAACTATTGTTACAACTATTGGTTGAATAATCATCTCCAAATCCTGCTGTTGTGTTTCCAGTTTGACTGAGTGGAAGAGTGGTAATGAATTCTGGATTGGCACATGTACTTCCAACTTGAGTGAAGGATAAATTGTTCCATGATATTATTAATAATACTAATATCGTTTTTGTTATTAATTGTTTAGAATTTGTCATAGTAAAATGGTTTATATTTTTACATTGACAAATGTCTAGGGTTTTTTATCGTTTAGCAATTATTGTGGGTGGACAACTGGTAGACAGAAGCTAATAACTACCCATACTCTATGTATTAAAGGCTTTTTAGGTAGGTGGACATATCTTGTTTTGAATCCAAGTGTAGTTTTTTTCTTAAACGGTATCTACTTTTTTTAACACCATCTGGAGAAATGTTTAGGATAGATGCAATGTCTTTACTTGATAAATTTAAAAGTAAAAGGGAGCATAGACGTTGTTCGTTTTTTGTTAAAGTTGGGAATTTATTTTCTAACTTTAAGAAAAAAGAATTCTGGGTTTTATCTATTCTAATTTCGAATTCTTTTCGATCTTTTGTGATGTTAAGATTTGAATTGATGGATAGAGATATATCGCGTATTTTATCCATATTTTTAGTTTCTATATTCTTGATGTCATGTTTTAAACTAGCTAATAAATTATTTTTTTCAATAATTCTAAAGGCAAAATCTTCTAATTCTTTCTTTTTGTATTTGATTTCACTAGTTAGTTCCTGTTTCTCTTTTTGAAGAATTGTTTTGGTCAGTTTAGAATTTTTTAAAGAAGTTCTTAAATTTCTAAATATCAGTAAACCAATCAGTATTACAAATATAATACCTGCAATAAGTATAAATTGTTTAATCTTGATTAATGTATTTTCAGTTTCAATCAGTTTATTTTCTTTTTCAAGTAAAATTAACTCTTGATTTTTTTTACCAATCTCAAATTGCATTTGTAAATTGGCCATATCACTTATCATTTCTGAATTGGTAATACTATCGTTAAGGCTTAAATATAAATTACTGTATTTCAAAGCGTCTTTATAATTGCCATTTTTTTCATAAACTTCACTGATGTTAGCATAATTATCTCGCAAATAAATTAAGCCGTTACTTTCTTTGAAGAGTTGAAATGAAGTTAAGTAGAGTGTTATGGCTTCTTCATACTTCTCTTGTTTACCATAAATGTATGCTATGTTACTCATTGAAACGCTTTTACCTATTGTTTCTTTAGTATGTTCAAAGGTGGCTATAGCTTTTTGATAATGTTTAAGCGCTTTTTCGTTCTCATCTCGTTTGGAATAAATGGCACCAATGTTGTTTAGAATCCCACCATAAAACGTGCTATTATTTTTTTCGTTAGTGTGTACTAGGGCTTGATTGAAGTTATATATTGCACTATCTAGGCTATTGTTGTTACCGTAAGCAATTCCAATTAACTGATAATTAGAAGAGAGGTTTTTAGATTCTGTTTCTTGATTTTGTAAATAATACGCTTTAGATTCAAAGAGATATTTGAATGCTAAATCGTATTGTGCTAACCGTAAATAAAGATCTCCTATGTTGAGTTTTATTTGATTTAATTCTGAAATCAATTGTTCGTTTTCTGCAATTTCTAATGCAATTAAATAGTTTTTTAAAACATTTTCGTAGTCATTTACCGCATAATAAATATCCCCAATTTTAGTATTTAATTGGATTAATTTTGGTCCGTTATTAGGTGATGAATAATCTGCTACTGCGAGTTTATAAAATTTTAATGCTAATGGGTAGTCATTGGCTTCAAAGTATTGTTGAGCAGTTGATTCATGATTGGTTTTTCCATTTAATTCCCCACCATTAGTCTGGGCGTATATAGTAATGTTAAGAAAAAATAATAGTGAAAAACATAAGAACTTCATGATGAATTTTTTTCGAATATAGTAATTAATTTTTATATGGAACTAGGTGGGTATTGGTACCTTATAGATTATTCACTCTGGATTACTATCTAAAAACTGTAAGGTTGCCATTTTTTGAAAGTTTTTTAAGGGTTATCGTTGATAAATGAGGTCTTTCAAATGTTTTTTTGGTTATTAAATGCGCTTTTTGAACTGTTGTAGTTTTGTTGTTACTGTTAAATTGAAATGCAGTATTAGTATTTTTTAGTCATGGGTAGTTCTATAAGATGAATATAATAAGTTACTGTCTTCGATTAGGTAAAAGGGGAGGAGGTTCACCACTAAAAGGATTCCAACGGCTAATTGATTTTGCTCCCATACCGGAAGCACGAACAATGGCCCGATCCCCATATTGTTCACGCATTTTGTCCATAGCTTGGTAAAGATTAATTAAGTTTGAATCATCAAATAAATCAATTTGATGCCCCCCTTCTACTAAATGGCTAAATTTTACACCAATCAGCCTAACTAATAAACGCCTATTGTATAGTCTGTTGTATAACTCTAATATTAGTGGAATTATAGTGTGATCGGAAGCGGAGTAAGGAATCTTTTTTTGAAGAGTATAAGTTTTAAAATCTGAATATCTGATTTTAACAGAAATACATGCCGTTAATTTTTTTCCTCTACGTAATTGGTATATTAAATTTTCTGCCATAGCGGTCATTATTCCTCTTAGTTTGATAACATCAATAGTATCCTTGTCAAAAGTGCGTTCAGTAGATATGGATTTTCGTTCACGGTAAGCAATCACTGGAGATTTGTCAATACCATTCGCTTTTTTCCACATACCAATTCCACTTTTTCCAAACACTTGGTGCATCACATTCATTGGCATCTCTTGAATCGTTTTAATACGTTTCACACCTAAATTACAGAGTTGACGATAAGTTACGTCACCAATCATTGGTATTTTTTTAACAGATAAAGGCGCAAGGAATCCTTTTTCAGTTCCGGTTATAATATTAATTTGATTGTTTGGTTTCGCTTCTCCCGTTGCAATTTTAGATACCGTTTTGTTTTCAGACATGCCAAAGGAAATAGGTAGACCACTTTCTCTAATAATGCGGTGACGCAATTCTTTAGCAAATTTAAAGTTTCCAAAAAAGGCATCCATGCCGGTCATGTCTATATAGAATTCATCAACAGAACTTTTTTCATACAAAGGCACTGCTTCTTTTATAATGTCAGTGATTTTATCTGAATATTTGGAATATATTCCGGCATTACCTCTCAAAACTATTGCTTCAGGGCATAATTGCCTAGCCATTTTCATGGGCATGGCAGAATGTACACCAAATCGCCTAGCTTCATAAGAACAGGCGGATACAACCCCACGATCTGATATACCACCAATTAGGACAGGTTTTCCATTTAGTCTACTGTCAATAAGTCGTTCGCAAGACACAAAAAAAGTGTCTAAGTCCATATGTATAATTGATCTTTTCATGTGTTGTTTTTTTGGGCGTTGATCCGAATCATTTTAAGCTCCGGGTCGGGTTATCCGTTATCTCTTTTTTACAAAAAGGATGTCACTTCTATTGGTAACGCAAATGTTCGCTTTAGAAATTCGACTATTTATTTTTTATTTGGTTTAGTTTTCAAACTAATAGGTCAGTCTTAGGTCTTGCTTCTAGAAGCGTAGCGTTCTTGTATCTTTCTTTTACTTTGTATTAAAATAATCTATTTTTCTATTTCGAGTAACTACTTTTTCTTCTTTTGCAGTATCTCTTACTTCTGAATATCTAGGGTCTTCAATAATATCCATTTTTTCCATAAAAAGAACTTCAATGTTTAGACAGTCGTAGTCTTCTAAAACCTTACCCTTTATTCTGTAAATACCTTTCCCTCTAAAAATATATTTGGTTGCAATTGGTGGAAAATGGACCGTGTCTATCCAGTGCCCTTTCTCGTCTAAGAAGGTTCCAAAAAACATGTGTTTACCACCTTTTGTTTGGGTGTGTTTAGTATGAATTAAATAGGCTTTTACCCAAACTATCTTTTGTATGTAATTGGTTAAATCCTTTCCTAAAATATACATGGTATTGTCCTGATGTAGTAAAAGGTCAAATGCACTGTGGAGAGGGAAGCCTAATAGTTCCATTTGGTCAAATGTATCTTCTTCAATTGTGTTTTCAAGGTCAGGAATATGGTATTTAGGTTGCTCAATTCTAAATAAATCTCGCATAGCGTTACGTTTTATGTCTTCCAATTTTTTAGACGTCATTTTGCCTAACTTTAAGTGTGCCTCCCAAAGTAATGTTCGCTTGTTTTTTAAGGTGAATTTGAATGCCTCAATTCTGATGAGTGTACTAATTTGTTCTAGTGATATTAACACACGGTTTAAGAAATCATTGAAATCTTTAAATTTCCCGTTTTGTTGACGCTCCATCAATATTCGTTTGGTTGTATTACGTTCAAGACCGAGTAATAATTGGAATCCCAAATAAATGTCTTTGCCATATAATTTGGTTTCCCAATCACTTTTGTTTATGCAAGGCGGGTGAATTATTCCACCATTATTTTTTGCTTCAAGTACATAAAGTTCAGTACTGTAAAATCCACCGTAGTTATTAATAGTAGCTACCATGAATTCTAAAGGGTAATAGCATTTTAAAAACAAACATTGATAACTTTCCACAGCATAAGATGCTGAATGTCCTTTGGCAAAAGCATAGCCAGCAAAACTTTCGGTTTGCCTCCATATTTCAGTTGTTAAGGTTAATGAATGTCCCTTGTCTTTACAATTACTGAAAAATTTCTGTTTAACAGCATTAAACTCAGCTCTAGATCTATATTTACCTGACATTCCTCTTCTCATTTTATCGGCCTCTCCCAGTGTTAAACCTGCGAAATGATGAGCTACTTTTATAACATCTTCCTGGTAGACCATGACACCATACGTTTCAGGCATTAATTCCAAAAGAGTAGGGTGAGCGTCTTTTCGCTTGTTTGGATTTCTGTAACGTAAAATGTATTGCTGCATCATTCCAGACTGTGCTACACCAGGTCTAATAACAGAACTTGCTGCTACCAACCCTAAATAATTATCTACTTCTAATTTTTTAAGTAGCATCCGCATAGCTGGGGATTCAACATAGAAACATCCAATAGCATCCGCATTCCGTAATATGGTTTTTATGTTCTCATCTTCTTTAAACCTGCTAATATCATGGATGTCCACTTTAGTTTGTGGAGTTCTATTTTCATTAATAATAGTGATGGCGTCTTTAATTTTACTCAACCCTCTTTGGCTTAAAATGTCAAATTTATAAAGTCCAACATCCTCTGCTATGTGCATGTCAAATTGAATGGTTGGGTAACCTTTTGGAGGCATAAACGTGGGTGAAAAATGATGAATAGGCTTTTCCGCTACAATGATTCCACTAGCGTGAATACTCAAATGACTTGGAAACCCATGAATGTAATTACTATATTTAAGAACTAAAATCGACAATTGATCCAGTTGATTCACTTGAAAATGTCCCTTGGTTAATTTGTCAATTTCATGTTTAGGTAAACCAAATACCTTACCTAATTCACGCCTGACACCTCTTTTTTGAAAGGTATTATAAGTGGCTACTAAAGCTACATTTTCAAAGCGTTCAAAAATATAACGGGTGATGTCATCACGGTCTTTCCACGAAAAATCTATGTCAAAATCAGGTGGGTTAGTTCTATAAATATTAATAAATCGCTCAAAATAAAGGTCTAATTCAATAGGGTCAACATCTGTGATTTGTAATAAATAGGCAACTACACTATTAGCACCACTTCCTCTTCCTACATAATAATAATGGTGTTGTTGTGCATAAGTAATAATATCCCAATTCATTAAGAAATAAGACACAAATCCCATAGTTTTTATTGCTTTTAGCTCTTTTTCTATCCGTTTAGTGATAGTGTCTGTTATTTTTGGATAACGGTATAGTACTCCTTTTTGGCATAATTCCATCAATAACTCATCATCTTTTTCTGCAGATCCAGTGTATGTTTTTTGATTTTGAGGTGGTGCATCTTCCGAAACATCAAAGTCAATAGAACTGGACTCAAATATATGTACCGTGTTGTTTATAATTTCAGGGAAGTCAGTATATAGCGCCAACAACTCTTCTTCTGGAATCATTTTGTGTTCAGGGTTCGATTGTTGAGATAGTGGTAGCTTACTGAGTAGAGTGTTTTGATCAATAGCACGTAATAAGCGGTGTGCATTAAAATCTTGTTTATTTCTAAAGGTTACGGTCTGTAAAATAACACCCCGTGAAGTGTCTATTTTCTTGTATCTAATATAATCTAAATCAGATGGTGAAAATCCTATAAATTCGTTATCTTTTAGTTTTCTTGTTTCATCACGATTAAAAGGATATACAATAAAAACGGATTTAAATACTGGCGCTGTATTCGGAATTTCTCTGTGTCCTATTGGTGTCTCCGTTTTATTAGTTAAAAACGTAGTTAAATATGTGTTGAGTTCTTGGAAACCTTTATTGTTTTTTGCTATTCCAATAAAACAGTGTTCAATACCGTTTCTAAAGTCAATACCAAATAGTGGACGTATGCCATATTTGTATGCTTCTCTTAATAAATGTAATGCTGCTGAGGTATTATTTATATCTGTTAATACTAAAGATGAAACACCATTTTGTTGTGCAAGTTCAAGCAAATTTTCAGGGCTAAAAGTCCCATAACGCAAACTGTAGTAAGTGTGAGTGTTAATATACATTCGGCAAAATTTTATGTCTGTAAATTCGTAAATTAAATCTTCTGCCGAAAAGAATAATGAGTGACAAAATTACGAATTAATAATCATTTAATGATTATATTTTAATCATAATTAATTATTTTACTCACCTCAAATGAAAGATTAGCTTTAAATGGTATAGAAATAAAGTAGTTAACTTTTCTGAATCTAGGAACAGGGGGCATGGAATGTATCTAGTTTTGAAGGTTACTGCTGAAATGTCGGTGAACTAGATATTTGTTTTGAATTAATTGCACCTTTAATTTGGGCTACATTTGGATTTTAATTAGTAGTTTCAGACTATTAATTAAAATTAGTTAATTTTTTTTAACATAAGTCTCTATATGCCATGGGAATGAAAGTTCTTTTTCTTTAATGTCAAATCCGTTTTTAATAAAAAGTGCTTGTACAGAAGATACCTTATGGATGTAAGGTCTAAAAGGGTTACCTCTTATTTTCATAAATAACACTCCAAAACGTCTAAAGAAATGAGCGATAAAACCATCCATTGGATAACATAAAGAGATTGTACGGTTTGATTTTTCACAAGCTAAATTTATAATGGCTTCAAAATCAGGATAACAACAAATGACTTTATCTAAAGTTATGTGGTCTACGTTTGGTAAGTCATCAGCTTTAGTTGTAAAGTCTCCTATTATGAAATGAGTGCTGTCTTTTAAGTTGTGCTCGGTAGCATGTTTTTGTGCCAATTCTGTATAGCCTGAAGAGGCATCTATGCCGAAAGTTTGTTTTCCTCCATTTTTTAGAAACCACCATTGAATGGCACCAATTCCACCGCCTACATCAATTAAATCGTGGCCAATTTTGTTTTTATATAACTGTCTAATTAACTTTTTAGTAGCCTTAGCAGGTCCCTTTTTTAAAAAACTTTTATATTGTTTTTTGGCTGTTTTAGAATCAAATAACAGATCGGCTCCACAACAATGTTTCTTTATATCTACCATGGCGTTTATAGATTAGCAAATTAATAAATAAAATGGACTGTCTTATAAACAAATATAGTGATTTTGGATTGGATATCATAATGCAATATTATCAAATTCCTAAAAGAAAAATGATTGCTTTTAGATATGAGCATAAGGAATATGTGAAAAATTGCAAGGGAATAGTTATGATCTTAGCTATTTACGTTAATACGATTCTAATTTGAACATACCATCTATAATATTTTTATAGATGGTATGTGATAGAAAAAAGTAAAACAATAGATTTCAGGTAGTTAGTGTTTTATTAATTTCTGATATTTCATAGGACCATTATTGATAGCAAATTGTAAAATGTAAGAACCGGCTGTAATATGCCCAGTTTGTATTGTGTTAAGACCCAAAGAAACCGAATGTTCTAACACTAGTTTTCCTGAATTATCAATGATTGTAATTAAACCTTCATTTTTTGAATGAAAAGTAAGTCGTTCAGAAAATGGGTTAGGGTAAACATAAAAGTCCTCTTCTTGTAAACAGTTTATACTTTTGGTTTGAAAAAATGATATTCTTCCATCAAAATCAGTTTGTGAAATTCTGTAATAACTTGTACCTAACAAAGGGCTCTGATCCGTCCATTTGTATTCTAATGTAGATGTACTATTTCCTGCTCCACTTATTTGTGATAGAGTTTCAAAATTAGTCCCATCAGTACTTCTTTCAATAGTAAAATGACTATTGTTTAATTCAGTCTTAGTAGTCCAAGATAAAGTGGGTTTAGCTTCACATGTGATATTATAGTTGATTAACTCAACTGGTAAAGGTGTGGCAATTGATATTGATCCAATAGTAAAGTATCGAACACTATTATCTGGTATATGTGTTGTTGAAATATTACTTATAGTAATGATAGGGGCAGAATATGAAATGGCTATACCTGTACCATCACCATTAAAATAACAAGAAGTTCCACCATTCGAAAAATCGCCATCATCATCAATTAATAAACGCAGATCAGAGGTTGTTACTGATCCAATAACAGCATAAGGCTCTAGTGTTAAATCTACGTTAAACAAAGTCGCTTCACTTGTTCTGTTGACTTTCCACTCTCTTTCAAGACGAGAATATAGTCCGCAGTTACCTGGAACTTCTGCATTGGAAGTTGGTGTAGCATACATTTTATCTTGATTATCTCCCATTAGAATATAAGAGTAATCATCTATGTTAGCTGCATTTTCAGCGTTAGAAACTTCAAGAGTTTCCTTATAGATTCTAGAAGTGTCATCAAGTGAGTGAGATTGCTTTTGGTATAATGCTTGGGCATCTTCACGCCCTATTCCGATTACGTTATTGTGGTAAGATGGTTTTACACTTGCATCCCAAAGTATATTTCCTGTAGTTGAGAGGTAGTCACCTGCGTTACCAGCCAATGAATTGTCTAATGTTTGACCATATTTAATAGCCAAATAACTTTCTACCTTAACTCTATCGATAAGGGGTAAAATTGACGAGTAAAGAATAATTTCTGCAGTACTATTGTTCGAGTATGTGGCGCGCATTCTGTTTGTACCCAATTCGTAATGATGAAATGTTTGTGCTCTATCGTTTGTGCCAGATGAAATCGTTCCAGAGAGTAGTCCAAGGTCATGAATTTCAACTTCAGTATTTGCGCCAACATTTTGATTAGTTGTAGTAAATAATTTAGGAACTAAATTAAATGTTCCAAAAGATATATCGGTGCCGTTATTACGGTATCTGTATGATGTGCCATCTGAATCAAGTTGAAATGAGGTAAAATCTCCATCCCCCCAAGGAAAAGAAGTAGTCCAGTGATTATGAAAATAGGCACCTTCTGGGCTTAGTGAGTGTAATTGCACTTCTGTAAACATTGTGAATTCAGAAGTGTAACTATTTGCGCCCAAGTCATGTGATATATAATCATCAGTTCCGTCAAATGTCAGTGATGGGTTATAGTTTATATTAGCAGAAACAAAAGTTGGTTGTTTGGAAGTTGTTGCTTGTGTGGCATGTGCAACTGCTGGAGAATTATCAGTCCATTGAGCAATGGCATCTCCTGTATTAATTGCTCCTGTACCAGTATTAGCCTTGTACCATACGGCCAAATTGGTTACATCAATTCCTCCAGGTGATGACGGACAACCTGATGTGGAAAAGTTATAGGCAGATTCTGAATTTATACCACCGGAGTTGTTATCAGCTAAAACTGTACAATTAGAAGTAATGCTAGAAGCATTCGTTACACCGTTAACCACAATCTCAAAGGAATTGTTTTTACCTACAGCACTTGGTATTATAAACGTTAGAGTTGTAGCTGAGATGGTTGTAACTGTAATAACAGGTGTTCCGTCCCAGGTAATTGAAGTATAGGTACTAGCATCAGTTCCGGCAGGAAATGTTATTGTGCATGATTCTCCAGCTCCAGAAGTGTGTTTGTAATCATTATGATTACAGGTTGTTTGTGTAAACGTATAAGTTGTTGAAAGACAACCGGTATTATTTGAAACGGATAAGCTTGTTGTTAAATATGTACAATCTGCTGCTGTGACTTCAGAACAAAATAAAGTAATACCTGAAATAATTAAAATGCGTAGTAAATTTTTCATTGCTTGATAAAATTGTAAATTTATGTGCAATGTACGCTGAGTCAGTGTAATGTCAATAAAATAGGGGGGTAGTATGGGGGTAGTGGCTATTTAATTGATGTTAGATAGAAAGTTAGAAAGATTTTCTGTAGCGGTTATGGGAAGTTTTTTTCGAATAGTTTGACGTGCTTTTTTTACAGCGTTAGGGGTTATGTTTCGTAAATGAGCAATGTCTTTTGATGAAAAATTTAACACAAGTAAACCACATAATTCTTTTTCATTTTGAGTAAGTGCAGGAAATGAATTCCCTAATTTTTCAAAAAAGGAACTATTCACTTTATCAATATCTAACTGTAAAGATTTTATGTTCTCGTCAATACTTGCATAGTTGTTGAATTCACGAATCAATTCTAAAATCTTTTGAGACATTTCAGTTTGAGGCTCTTTTCTAATTTCTTTTAATTTTTTTTGAGTTTCATCAATGAATTTCCGCTTATATATAAGGTTTGTACTAAAGTTGGATAAATCTTTTTGTTTGTTCTTTAATTCGGATTCCAATAGTTTATTTTGAACACGTTGAAGTGCATGTTTTCTTTTTTGAGCCTTTTTAAATACAAAAAACAAAAAGATAATAATGACAACTATAATAATTGCAAAGGTCAAGTATATTTTATACCGAAAGGCTTGTGCAGATTTTCTAGCAAGAGTTAAGGCTGTTTCCTTTTTAGATAATTCTAAATCTTTCTCAATAAATTGAAATCTTACTTTTGAATATTGATGTGCAATTTCTTTATGAAACTTTTGAGAAGAAGTGACACTATCCTTCAGTCGAATATAATTTTCAAGATGAGTTGTGGCATTTTTATAATTACCTAATTCTTTTTGAATATCTGCCATTAATTGATGTGCTTTTAACAAGGGGGATATTTCTTTACCCGTATCTGAGAAAAAATCATTCAATGTTTGCTCACTTTTATGAAGACTGTCGAGATGGTAATAACAGGTGGCTACCCCAATTAATGCATTATGATATGAATATTTAATTATATTTTTATTTAGCTCTAGATCAATTTTAGTTAATTCCAAAGCCTTTTCATAGTTTCCGTTGACTTGATATAAATTCCCTAAATTTCCAACTGTTAAGCCATAAAGTCCTGGGTAACTTTCAAAAACATCGTCATAATTTATAACTTTCTTATAGTAGACTTGAGCAGAATCAAACTGATCATTTAGAAAACTAGTATAACCAATATTATTATAACTCATTAGTAGATTACGTTTTTCAGCGTAAGTAGTATAATTTAACAAACCTGGTATCCTCTTCTTCATATAGTATAATGCAGAATCATGTTGGCCAGTTGCTGAAAAAAATTTTGCAAGAACATTATTACCGATATTAGGGATCTCTTTTGCAATGGGATGAATGGCATGCCATTTTTTACTGTATTCTAGTGCTGCATCATATTCATGGATATCATATAGCTTTTCTGACAACTCTCCATATACTTCATGACGTTCTAATCTTGAAAGATCTTCTGGATAATATAGCAGGTCCAAGTATTGTTTAATTGCATCATTCTTATTCCCTTTCCCCCATGTTTCTTGGGCTTTTTCAATGTCCAACCTATGACTTGGTTTTGATTGCGCAATGGCCTTAAAATTAGCTAAGATAGACAACAATATAAAATAGAATACTGTAAGCAAAATTCGGTTCATGAATGTAAATATACAAATATCATGGTATTATGATTTTTTTGAGTCTAAAAAGGTCATAGATTCTCGATTGGATTATAATTCAATAAAAGAGTAAGCCATTTATTTAACTACAGAAACGTGGCCAATTTGATTGATGTATTCTCCAAAAATTGTGCGAGCTTTAAGTTTCCAAACATATACGCCTATTTGAACATCTCCAGTCCACATAGTATTTATATCATCTGATTGAAAAACGAGATGACCCCATCTGTCAAAAATTAAAAATTCATAATTGGTGTATTCACATTGGCTTACTGGACCAAATGTTTCATTAGTACCATCATTATTGGGAGTGAATGAATTAGGTACATAAGTGGGGCAATAGCAATCTTCAAAATCTAAAGTTATAGAATCAGTCAATGTTCCACAAATGTGATGTAGTTCTACCCAATATTCTCCCGGAGAACTTGCCGTTAGTGTTGGTTCAGTTGACAAGTCTTGCCATAAATATGTTGTATTCGGTTGAGTAACATTTAAATGTACATTTTCACCATCACAAAGTGTCAGGTCTGGTCCTAAATTTAATTCAGGAAGTGTGATGTAGCTGATAGCTACTGAATCAGTGAGTGTAGTACATTGGTTTTCTACAATTACAGAATATATACCTTCAGCTGAAACTGTATAAGTTGAATTGGTAGAATTATTTTGCCAGCTGTATGAATTTGCTTCAGGGCTTTCTGCATTAAGTACCATCTCCTGTCCATTACATAGTGTAGTGTCATTACCCAAATCGAGTGTTAATGAAGGATGGTATTGTATTTCTATGGTATCAGCAGTTATTCCACAAGTATTACTTAATTGTACAAAATAAATTCCACTTTGTAATAGTGTTAAATTGTTATTAGTAGAATAATCCTGCCACAAGTAAGTGCAGTTTGGGTATTGTAATTCTAAATAGAGTGAATCGCCGGGGCATAGAGTAGTGTCATTTCCTAGGCTAAAATTCTCTGGGCTCACTGTTGTTACTACTGCTGTATCGCTAAGTGTACCACAGTGATTGGTAATATTTACCCAATAAGTTCCTTCTTGAGTTACGTTATAAGTTGAATCTGTTGAACCATCTTGCCATAAATAGACGCAGTCTGGTGATGTACTAGCAACTAACAGTTGAGTTGAGCCTTCACACATTGTGGTGTCAGAAAGTGTTGAAATGATACTGTTGTAGTAGGTCACTTCAATGGTGTCTTCAGTTACTCCACAAATACTATTTACTTCAACAAAATAAATTCCAGATTGGGTGATATTGTAATTTTCAGAAGTAGAATTATCCTGCCATAAATAAGTAGATCCATTGATTGACGCATCTATAGATAATTGTTCTCCTGGACAAAGAAGTGTGTCATTCCCTAAATCAATTATTGGGGAAGAGATACTATCTACAGTTATAGTATCGGTAACCACACCACATTGGTTAGTTACCTCTACCCAGTATGTTCCTTGTTGTGTTACGTTAAGTGTAGAGTTGGTTGAACCGTCTTGCCATAAATATGTACTTGAAGTTGAAGTGGCATCTAGTGTTAGAGGGTTATCTCCACACAAAGTGGCGTCTGGGAGGTCTACAAAATATGTTGGACACGCCATTGATGCGTATTGAACATCTCGTCTAACTTCTCCAATTTTTACTCCGTTTCGGTACTCTTCTACTCGTACCGCAAATGTATAATATCCCATTAAATCTGGTTGAGCAGTAATAACTCCTGTATTTGGATCGATTGACATAGGAATAGGTCCTCCACAAATGTTAGATAAATTAAATCCGTCTGCGGTATTCCAAGGTACTGCTGGATAGAATGGATATGCACCAGACCCAGGAAAAGAGGTACTGTTAGATCCTTGAGCTATTGAACCGAGTGGGTCTTCTAAGGAGTAAACTAATGAGTCTCCATCTATATCAGTGGCAGAAAAGTTCTTAGTTTGGGGTGTATTAACACAGAGGTATGCGTCCAAAGGATATTCTCCAAAGTCAGGTGTAGAATTTAGCCCTATGGCTGGATCTGGAATTTGAGCGTAAAAAGAAAAACCAAAACCTAAAGGGTTCAATAAATTCAGGCTCATATTATTTCTCTGCCATGTATGGTAATGTAAGTAATAGCCAGGAGCGTAATCTGGAAGGTACACTGTATCAGACGTATAAATACCCTCTTCAACCCTAAAGACATTAGTGTCAGGTGTGAAGCATGGATCACCTATTGGAACGATATATGTCGTGTCTCTAGATAAGTATTGAAATGTAACCAAAGTATGCGTTCCTTTTTGGTAAACCCCAACTTTTGTTGAATTGTTTATTGAAGGTCCTCCATTTACATCATCACGGAACAGACGTATTTTAAAAACGTATAAATTCGTATCAACCATCTTGGCTGTCAAATCACCTCCAATGATGTGAGTTGCTTTTACTTGTTGTACAATACACATATTTAACATCAGAAGTAATAAAAATGGTTTCATATTAAATTTTATTCTTTTGTTTAGTCTTAAACAATTAATTATATTTAATGTCAATCGCGGTATAGTTGTGTGTTCAATTTTAATAAATTTCATATATACTTGAAAATCCGTTGATTGCAAATGTAACATTCTTTTGGTTAAAAGAACCATAACATCTGGTATTTTTTACCATTATATTAAAAACCTAAGGTTTTGTGTAATCTTACTTAATGCATAAGTTGATTATAATTCAATGTGTAAAAAAGGATAAAGGTACTGAGAATCATTCCTTAGAAAAAAAAGAATAAATGTAGTAATTCACAAAATTATAGATGGTTTATTTACACTCCAATTTCAAACAAGAACCCTTTCTCCTTCAATTCATTATATCTCTTTTTGTCAAACTGATAAAGTTTACCAGGTCTATGGGATACATTCTTTTCAAATTCGTCTAATTGGTTCAGAATATTGAGTGATTTTACCTTCTTTCTAAAATTACTTTTGTCAAGAGTTGTTTGGTAAATAGCTTCATATAATTCTTGAAATAGACCTAGCGGAAATTTTTTTGGTAGTAATTCAAATCCAATTGGCTGCAATTTGGCATCACGTTCCAATTGGTTTATACAGGTACTAATGATTTGTCTGTGATCAAATGCAAGTTGAGGTAATTCAGAGACTTTGTACCATTTCGTTTGACTTGCCCAAGAAGATGGTGAGATTTCAATTTTAGATATATCGACAAGTGCATAAAAAGCGGTTGTAATTACTCTTCCCAATGGATGACGATCAACTTTTCCGAAAGTATGTACCTGTTTTAAGTAGATGTTGTTGACACCAGTTAATTTCTTAAGTATATTATTAGCACTTACTTCAATGCCTTCTTCTAGTCTGACTAAATCACCTGGTAACGCCCATAAATCTTTCATTGGTTCCACACCTCTTTCTATCAGCAATATCTTAAGGTCTTTGTTGTCAAATCCAAAAACTACACAATCAACAGAAAGGGCAAAATGAAAAAAATCATCCAAAGGAATATCGTAAGCATTAAATTTTTCATCTTCTCTTTTTTTCATATCTACTAAATTATTGCACTAGAAAATAGCATTCGTTGGTTTAACTTTTGCAAAGTTAATCATATGTACTGATTATCAACGTAATGACTAAATAGGTTTGATAAATATAATCAGAAGATAAGGAACTTTGTTTTTTTTTAAACAAATTTTTCTATTTATTGTAGATTGGGTTATGAAAACAGGGCTTAAAAATTTATGAATTCTAAGTAATACTGATTTTGACACAAAGATGGGTTATCAATGTAATAGATATAAATGTTTTGTTTTTTTAGATTCAATATGGAAAAGAGTGCGTTAATTTGTATAATATTTATTTTTAGTTCTTCAGATAGTTATAAAATATTAAATTTGAATTAAACCTTTATAAATTTGTAGAGTCTATATATCTATAATCATCTCGTTAATAACCTAAAATTATGACTAACAAAATTAATATATTGACTTTTGGATTACTGTTTGCATTTGTAATGTTTGCATGTAAGAAAGAAGAAGAAACAATTCCTGAGACGAATGGAGATGTTGATATTAGTGTACTTTCTAGTAAGTTTAATACTGGAAATACAACATTTACGGTTAATGAATCTACGATAGTAATTACAACTAAAAGTCAACCAGATCATAAAAGCGCATATTATCCAACAGGACATAGTTTGTATGAGTCTTATTCAGCATCAGATTTTAATCAAAATCCAAATGAAATTGTAGAGCAATCTATCACTATGACGATTCCAAGATACCCAAGTGTAGCATCAAATCATGAATCTACACCAATGGGAACTATGGGTGTATCAGTAAATAGTGTTTCTTTATATAATCAAAGTGCAGCTCCTGGAGATGTGTTGGAGGATGAAATACCAACGTTTGACCAATGGGAAGGACACCCTCAACAACAAGGAAATTATCATTATCATTTAGAAAGTCCATGGTTGACTCAACAAAACGGGAATGAGGGGTTAGTTGGACTACTAATGGATGGTTTTCCGGTGTATGGTACTCATGAAAATGGAACACTTATTACTAATGATGATTTAGATGGATATCACGGACATTTTTCGATAACTCCTGATTTTCCAGAAGGGATCTATCATTACCATGTGACTGGTGAATCACCTTACATTAATGGGAATGGTTTTTATGGTATAGCAGGTTCAATTTCACAATAGATTGAAATTAATTTCAAAAATTTTATATTCACCCTTTTTGGGTATGCTATTTTTATGGTCTTGTTCAACTACTACGTTAGATTCTTACACTTGGGAAAATGGAAAAAGTTTTAGTGTTGAGAATGGAGTTGTGTCAAAAGAGGGTGTTCTATTTTCAGGTACTATTATTAAAAAATTTAAAAATGGAAACATTCAAAGTAAAGCTCAGTATTTAAATGGGAAACTAAATGGTACGCTTGAGAGTTGGTATTTAGATGGTGATTTATCCGAAAATAGATCGTATTCTAATGGGATTAAAACAGGGGTTCATAAAGGATGGTGGTCAAATTCAAAACCAAAATTTATTTATAATTTTAATACTGCAGGTCAATATGAAGGCGAGCTATTAGAATGGACAAAATTGGGAGGTACTTATAAAATTATGAACTTCAATAATGGTAAGGAAGCTGGACATCAAAGGATTTGGGATGAAAAAGGAAATATTAAATGTAATTATACAGCTATTAATGGTGATAGATTTGGTTTAGTAAATATGAAGAGCTGTTATACGGTGGATAACGAGAATAGTGAAGTTAAAATGTAATGAAAAAAGGAATTGTATTCATATTTAGTTGTTTAGTTTTATTAGGGTGTTCTAATGAAACTAAAGAAGTTGAAACGGTGTCTACCTTACCTTATTTTAATAAACCTGATTTTACACCTATTTGGATTGGTGATGATGTTTCTATATTAGATACATTACATACTGTTTTAGATTTTTCATTAACGAATCAAAATGGAGAATTAATAAATCAAGATGTATTCAAAGGAAAGATTTACGTGGCTAATTTCTTTTTTACGTCTTGCCCAGGTATTTGCCCTAAATTGACTAATCATTTTGAAAAATTGCAAGAGGAATTTAAAGCTAATGATGATTTTTTATTACTGTCGCATTCAGTAATGCCATCTGTAGATTCGGTTGAGGTATTAAAGGGGTATGCGGAAAGAAATCATGTAAATGATTCAAAATGGAATTTGGTAACTGGGCCGGAAAATGAGATTAAAAAATTGGCAAGGTTCTCCTATTTTTCTGATGAACATTTTAAAGAAACAGGTGATGATTCAGGTTTTGTACACACGGAAAACTTTGTATTAATTGACAAACAAGGACATATAAGAGGTGTTTATAGTGGTACCCTTGAATTTGATGTGAATCGATTGATAAAACACATTAAATTTTTACAAAATCAAGATTGAATATAATTGTTGAATGCAATTTTAATTTCTTCACCATTCTAGTTCTCAATTGTTTTGGTTCAATAAGCTCAATGGAATCTGTGTAATATGTTTTTCAAAATTTCAGGAATAAAATATGGGAATATCAATTATTGTTTGATTTTTTTTATTTGGAATATGACACTTACTTTGACAGTAAAGAGAATTACATATTAAGAGTTTATTAAAAGACAAATCGGATGAAGAAATGATTCAGTTAATTAAAGATGGTATAAGTACAGAATTCTTATATAGACGAGAAAATGAAATAATGGTTTGAATTTTGGAAATAATTAATTAAATCTGAGACCTTATAATCTGAAATTAAGATATTCTCTGTGTGTATTTTAAAGTGATTAACTTCTATGATGAATAAGCACCACTTTACATTTCTGTATACACCGATATCTAATATAAATAAATTACTAGTCTTTCTTTTTGATTGAGATTAATGGTAAATCTGACCTATTCACTGATTTTTTTGTCAAAATTTTAATAAAATTGATGTTGTGTTTTGTCCCAAAATGAGAATTCTGTCTTGATTTGGTTCGTTAATTATAGTTGTTTAAAGCGGAAAATGGAACTTATCCTTTTGTTTATAGTGTTTTATTTTTTCGGCATAACTGTGGCTATTAAAAATGAAAATAAGAAATTATGAAATATTTTAAACGTTATCTATTTATATCTTTTGTTAGTATGTTGAATTTGTCATTAGTGAATGCGCAATGTAATACCAATACAAATATTTGTCAGTTAAATTCTGGTCCTTTCACTTTTGTTGCACCAGGTGTTCCCGTTAGTAGTTGTTTGGATTTTTATGGATCAGGGTATGGTTATATAATATTATATATATCACAATCAGGTCCGTTAGAATTATTAATTGATGGAGACGCTACAACTGGTTACTTAGATTTGGCAATATTCAATATCCCGGATGACGTGGAACCATGTGATGCAATTCTTGATATTACTAACGAAATTTCATGTAATTATGCTACTCATTCGAGTGGATGTAATCAAATTGGTAGCTCTTTCTCTTGTATTTCTAATATTACAGCTCCTAATGTTTTGGCAGGAGATAGGTTAATGATTGTTGTAGAAAATTGGTCGGGTACTTCAACAAATTTCTCTTTGGAATTAGGACCGTTACCAGCTGCTCAATCAAGTGTCGCGAATGCCACTATAAATACTGTTAGTCAAATTTTAGTGTCAACTAGTAGTCCTTACCAAATGAGTGCAGTCGATAATGGTGGAACATGGTCAGGGTTTGGAATTACATCTGGTGGTTTATTTGATCCCTCTTTCACTGGAGGAGGTGATTTTGTTGTTACATATTCAATTGGTTCTGGGGCGTGTGAAGCATTCGATACATATACTATTACTGTAAACTCTACTTTAGCAGTTGAATTGTCGAGTTTTGATGCATATTGTGATGGCTATCTTACAAAGATAAACTGGACAACATTATCAGAAAAAAATTCAGATTATTTTATAGTTGAATTTAGTGAGTACGGAGAATATTTTGAAACTATAGGAATTATTAACAGTGAAGGAAACTCAATAGTTGAAAGGCGATATACGTTTAATTATGAAAATAATTTTGTAAGTGGATACTATAGATTAATCGAAGTTGATGTAGACGGTGTACGACAGGAATATGATTCTTATTTCGTGGCATGTGAAATAGACAAATTTAAAATTTACCCTAACCCTGTTGCTCATAAATTATTTGTTAATTTAAAGCAAAATAATACGCAGAATATTTTTTATGAAATAAAAACAATTTCTGGAAGAATTGTTGATTTTGGAATTTTTAAAGATGCAATTAATGTTGAGTATTTAGCTAAAGGGGTCTACTTTATTAATGTTCAGGTTGGACAAATAATTCAAGTTTCTAAATTTATTCGTGTGTAATTGTAGTCATACAATCCAACTAAACCATTAACTCAGATGTCTGCTAGAATAGAAAAATAAAACATATAATATCCAACGACCGAGCATTCAGTTTTGCAGTTGTCGTGCGCTAGTTGCGAAACGAAATGATTGTGTTATTATTTGAACTAATGAATTAGAACAAAACATAAGATAATTAAGAGCATCCAATTGTATTGGGAGCTTTTTTTAAAAGAAATATAAGTCTGTTGGTATATAGTTGGTTGGGTAGGTGAAGGTTGTTACTGTTTAAATTATAATAATCACTAAGTCTTTTAGAACTTACAGCATTATTATCAAGAGATATCATTTGAAAAAAATTAAACTCACTAGTAATACGAGTAGTCTTAGTAACTAAATCCCAATTTTATTTTATAATTTTCCTGATTATATAATCGCCCAACGTCTACGTTTTATATGATGCCAAATGGTCTATGAATACAGGGGAAGTAAATAAATTATTTTTAGATTAAGCATAATACAAGGTGTGTTTTAAGTAATACAGTCCTTATTTTATTCTACATAGTATATGAAGCAGGTCATATTTAGTATAGAATAATGTATTTAATTTTGTTAAGATTATTTAGATCTTAATAAATGAAACGATTCAGTTTACGAATATGAAAAAAATTATAGACATTAATAAAATATTAAAAGACAAGAATCCAAAGTTAGAAAAATGGATGCCTGGCTTCATTATTAGCTATTTGAAGCGTATTTTTCATCAGAATGAGATTAATAAAACCCTAGATGAAACTAAAGATCTGAAGAATTATAAATTTTGTGAGGAGATTGTAAAGCGATTTAACCTGACGTATAAATTGAAAGGATTGGAAAATATTCCAAAAAAAGGAGGAGTAATATTCGTAATCAATCATCCATTAGGAGGATTTGATGCGCTAGGTTTGGTTCATGAGATTGCAGTGATAAGACCAGATGTTAAATTCATGGTGAATGATGTGATGATGAATTTTAATAATATAGAAGACTTCATGGTTGGTGTCAATAAACATGGTTCTAAAACAAAAGAGAGTGTAAAACAGGTAAATGATTTGTTTGCTTCAGATAATGGTGTGTTTATTTTCCCCGCTGGATTGGTTAGTCGAAAAACAAAAGGTCAAGTGATGGATTCTGAATGGAAGAAAACTTTTGTTGTTAAAGCCAAAAAATTTAAACGTGATATCGTTCCGATTCACATAACTGGAGAGTTGTCAAATTTCTTTTATGGATTATCAAATTTCCGTAAAAAAATAGGGATAAAGGCAAATATAGAGATGATGTATTTAGCAAATGAAACCTTTAAATTGAAGAATAAAACCTTCAATATTACGGTTGGAAAACCTATTAATTATACAATGTTCGATAAGAGTAAAACTGATTTAGCTTGGGCAGCTGAAGTAAAGAATATGGTCTATAATCTAAAAAAATAAAAACTTAATAATGTTATTTTAAGTTTCATTATCAATCTAGTTATAATTGAAATGTAACGTTGATCATATAAGATCTTCCATCTTGTGGTAGAAGTGAATTTTGATATCCTAAACTTCTTGTTGAAAAATTATTTCCAGCGTTTGCTGACCCTACGCCTGAATGAAAATAAGTTTTATCTAAAATGTTTTTTACTTTTAGTGAAAGACTTATTATTTTAAACTTATAGCTGAATGTACCATCAAGCGTAAAATGCTCATCTACCTTATAGTCATCTGCTCTCATAGCATTTCTTAAATAGACTAGTTTTTGACTCACATAATTACCGCGGACATTTAAATTAAAGCCTTTAGTTAATGGAAGGTTTATACCAAGGTTTATTTTATGTGGAGCTATGTCTCCAATTTCAGAATTGCCTTCTTTCCATTTATCAACTTCAGGGTCTATTTCACTATGATCGTAATAAACACTACTTTGTGTTTTTATATAAGAGTAATAGGCGTAAGCTCTAATTTTAGGTGCTTTATATATGAAGTTTTTTAATAATAGATTTGTTCTTACTTCAGCTCCATAAATAAACCGTTCTCCTGAGTTTATCGCCGCTTCTTGAATCACATTTTGATATCTGGCATAAAATAATGAGGCGTCAATTAATACTGGACCAAGATTATACATACCAATAAATTCAAGATTTCTAACCTTTTCGGGTTTTAAGTCAGGATTAGCAGCACGCCCATTCCAACCACCAAACAATTGTCTTGGAGATGGTTCTTGAAATGCTTCTCCATAGACCAGTTTTAAGGCTCCTTTATTATTTTTAAATCGATACACAGTTGCTAACCGGGGATTGATAGAAGTACCGTATAAGCTGTTGTTATCGGCTCTAATACCTAGGTGAAATCTAAATCGTTTAACATTTATAATCGTTTGAAAATAACCACCAATGTCATTGGTTAAAATTAAATTACGTGCAGGCATTTTTTTACCTGGTGACTGCGGAATATGATAGGATTCATCTGAGCTATGATAAATTGCACCTCCAAATCCATATGGTCCAGGATCTTCAGAATTACCTAATGAACTGAATGCTGGTATCCAATAACCAGGTATGTTATAGGCCTTTGTTAATTCTTTACTCTCCCATTTTAATCCGGCAGAAAATAAAATATTTTCATTTAATTTAAAATCAATTTTTTCTTTGATTAACTTACTATTACTATTTGAATTCCAATCTGTATAACTGATATAGGAATAATCTCTAAAATTTTCAGTGACCTCATATTCATTTCCATTAAATATTGTGTCATTCGGAATTACTGAATCATCAAAATCTGGTTCGGCTTCAGCCCATTTCCCTGAAGATCTACTCTCTCTATATAAAATTAACAATTCAGAATGTAAGCGAGTAGTGATATCTGCAGAATGTTGAAAGTAAAATTGTAATGAGGATTTGTTCCAAGATGAACTATTTTGAGCTCTGTCCGCAGCATAATTAGGTCCATAACCTTCATCAGTTTTCCAAGTTATTAATCCAAGTTTAAATTTGTCGTAAGAAATATTTCCAGTGAATCCTAGGTCGTTAGCGGCATCATTATAACTTCCAAATTTTTGATTTCTATGTTCTAAGTCTAATATTGGCCCCCAAGTGTTAGTGTCACTATACATTTCGTTAGTTACAAATCCCCATTTACCTTCTAAATTAGGATCATTACTTTGAAATAGTTTATGAGAAAATGAATAAGACACTTTATCTGTATTTCCAACTGTTGAAACATCATAACTTAATGTATTATTACTACCATACTGTAAACTTAGCGTTGTTTCGTTTGTATTTGGAGCTAAAGATTTTCCGTCTCGCGTTACAACATTAATGACTCCTAGAAAAGCATTTGGCCCGTAGACAGCCGAAGTAGGTCCGTATACAATTTCTATTCTTTCTATATTGGTTATTGGAATTTGTCTTGAGATATCGGCATCTTGGGTCCAAAGATGATTTCCAGTTATTCCATTTATCATGAACAAGGTACGTTGCATAGATGATGTTCGATATCCTCTTTGGTAACCTACATGATAATAAGTCCCGTTTGTTACAGAATTATCAAAGCCAGGTAAGTCTAAAAGTACTTCTGATAAATCAGTGTATCCCCTTTGATTAACCTCTTCTCTAGTTATGATTACCATTGCTGCTGGTGCATCTTTAGCGGACTCAAGAATCCCAGAAGGGGCTACTACTTTTAATTTCATGAGTTCAGAGAGGCTCATACGGTAAAGAGAATCTACTGGTTCTATTTGTGAGAAGCTAATAAAACTAAAAACTAATAACATAACAATAACAGTCACACCTTTAATAGATGAGGTATAAATTGTTTTTCTATGTTTTTTATTGTAATTCAATCGTTTAAATATAAAAAAATAATTTTTAATGAGCAACTATTTCTTCCTATTTGGAATCTAAGAAGGCTATTAATTCCGTTCTTATTTTTGACCACATCTCATTCAGTTTTTCCAAAGATATGCTCTCTTCCACATTTTCTAATCTTTTCCTTCCTTTAGATTCAATAGCTCTACATTGTTTGATATACTCTTCTCCTCCTACATAAGGAGCCTTATTTAATAAGCTGTGAGCCGTTTTTATGAACGATTCCCACTCTTTTTGAGTATAATTTAATTTCAATGCCTTCATACCTTCATCAATTTCTAGCAAGATTGATTGTAATATATCCTTTACTTCTTTCTCTTTTTTATAAGTTTTTAATAACCGGTCAATATCTAAATGTTTAAATGCATGGTTAGATTTCTCTTTAGGACTTGACTTAGTTTTAGCAGTCTGTGTTACTTTTAAATCTAATTGTAGCCCAATTGATTTTATAACGTCATTCAAAACATATGGCTTAAGTAAAAAACCATTCATTCCTACTTTTTCACAATTTTCCTGAGCATTTTTAGTAGTATTTGCAGTTAGAGCAATTATTTTAATATCTGATTTTAACTTGGTTCGAATATATTCTGAAGCTTCCAGGCCATTTAACTTAGGCATCTGTAAATCCATAAGAATTAAATCATATTTTTTTTTGATGACCATGTCAATCACTTCAAGACCGTTTTTTGCTTCATCAATTTTTATCTTTGGATTCCAATCGGTTAGCATTTGAATAAGCATTAGTCTATTTATTTCATTGTCATCTGCTAGGAGTATTTCTACATTTTCAATATTATCTACTTTTATATTAGATTCTGAATCCACAAAAGACTCTTCTTCTGAAGCTAATGGTAACGAAATGGTAAAGAAAAATTCGGAACCTTCATCTTCTACACTTTTAACCTCTAATTTCCCACCAAATAAATCTACAAGTGTTTTTGAAATTGTTAATCCTAGCCCAGTTCCTCCAAATTTTCTTGTTATACTATTATCTGATTGGCTAAATTTCTCAAAAATATGTTTTTGATTTTCTTCAGAAATTCCAATACCAGTATCAATAATGTTAAAATTAATTTCTGTTGAATTATCAATACGGCTTATTTCTGTTAATTCAACGGCTACTTTCCCTTTATGAGTAAACTTAACTGCATTTCCTATTAAATTAATTAAGACTTGATGCAATTTTATATAGTCACCTACTACATACCTAGGTACAGCTTTTAAATTCAACACTTCTAAAAGTAAGCCTTTATCTTTAGCAACTATTTCTAAAGATGATACGGAGTCATAAACAACTTTATGTAAGTCAAATGGTAAAGCTTCTAAATGTACTTTTCCTGCTTCAATTTTTGAATAATCTAACAAATCATTGACCTGATAAAGTAAATGATTAGAGGCCAGTTTTACATTGTTTAGATAACCTTGTTGAGTTTCGTTTAAAGGCTGATTAGCTAATAATTGAACATAACCAACAATAGTGTTTATTGGTGTACGAATTTCATGACTCATGTTAGCTAAAAACTCTTCTTTATGTCGCGCTTTTTTATGAACTATTGCACTTTGTTCTTTTATTATTTTTCCTTGATTTAAAATCTGTTCATTTTTAGTTTTTAAAATTTCGTTTGATCTTATTTTCCTTTTATAACCTCCAAAGATTACTAAAGCTAAAATCAAAAATATAACTAGAAATGCAATTGAAAAGTAGAGTAACATTTTATTCCTGTCAATAGTATTTCGTTGAATAGAAAGTTTACCTTTTTGGTCTTCAATGAGTTGATGATTGCTAGCAATAATAGCTTTGTTATCATCTATTTTGTATTGTTCTTTTAATAATAAATCCTGTAATAGCTTCAAACTTTTCTGTCCATTTTCTAAGGTAGTTTTAATTTTGTTTTTATCAAGTTTTAATTTATTTAGTAAATTTTCTTGTTCAGAAATTTTGTTTTTTTGATAGTCTAACTCTGACTGATGAGACATGATTTCCTGTTCTTGCCCCTGAATTAATATTTGCTGACGTCTAACTTTTAAATTAATTGAATCCATATTACTCTCAAGATTCTCAATTTCCCTTTTTTTAGTATCAATTTCTTTTTTTAGCGTTTCTGCATAGCGTATTTCTCGCTTAAGAGTTTCCTCTGTTTTGTTAAATAGTTCAATAATATCCATTTCTGTTCCGCCAAGAAGCAACAATTCCTTGGTTATAATGAAGCCTTCCCTCTCAAGGTTTATTCGGTTTATTTCAAAAGTTAAATTCGCCTCATTGTTTCTTTTGAAATTAATCATTAATTGATCTAACTCTAGACTCTCGCTAGTTACTAACAATACACTCTTCTTTTTTATTAAGTGGTTTATCTCCTGTAAATCAACCTTTACTTCTTCTCCTATATATAAGAGGTCTACATCACTAAATGATTTATAATCTTTAAAATACTTAACAGATATAGATTTGTTTTTTAGTTGACCTGAGTTTGATTTTAGTTGAAGTTCTTTATAGACTTCTCGTTCTCCAATAACACCAAAAGTAAATGAGTTTGATTCATTTTTATCTCCCCAAGTAATGTTCTTTGCAAATGCAAAAAGGTAAGCAACCTTAACCTCAACCTCATTAAATTGCTGAGCTAATGAAGACAGGGGTCTAAATAGAAATATGAAAATAAATATAGTTGTTAAAAACGTCTTCATAAAAAGGTTTGATTCAAATCTAAGTAATTTTTACAACATAAACTAAATTTTTCATAAAAGTAAGGAAATTAGAAGTGTGTTTAACTATGAAAATTTGGTATTAGTCTATAATTATCGTAAATTTACCTTAAATTGTAATACTAAAAGTTATGAAAAATTCAATTCTATTATCCGTTTTGGTTTTCTTTTTATCATTTGCAGGAAATGCGACTGGAGGAGATCCATGTGCTAAAGTCAACGTTTCTGAATTAGTTAGTACAAATATTGAGTATCCAGCTGAAGCTATAGTCAATAATGAAGAGGGACTAGTCTATGTTTCTTTCACAATATCATTGGAGGGGGTTGCAGAGAACATTGTCATATTAGAAGGTATCTCTGCTAATTTAGATTCCAAAGCGATAGAAACAGTAAAAAACATGAAGTTAGAGAAAATGACTTGTAAGGTAAATGCCGATCAGGTTTACACTTTACCAATTAAATTTATTTTGAAATAGTTCATTATATACTAAACTAAAAGTCCTCTGAAAAGGGGGACTTTTTTATGTTGAAATTATATTTTATCATTTAATACAGGTAAGCTATATTTTTTAAGAACAGAAACTGTTCTTATAATAATAATTACTAACCCTGAGATAATTAGATTTATGTTTTCATTTACTAGAAAAGTATATAAAGATACGTAGCAAATAGCTCCAAGAACACAAGCGGTAGCATAAATTTCTTTTCTGAAAATTAATGGAATTTCATTACATAAGATATCACGAATTACACCGCCAAAGGTAGCTGTAATTACACCAAACATGACTGCAACAACTAATGGTGTGTCCAGTTCTAGAGCTTTTTGAACACCCAGTATTGTAAAAAGACTAATACCAATAGTGTCAAATAAAAAGATAGTTTTACGTATTTTTTTAAGTGTTTTCTTGAAAATTAACGCAGCTATGGTTCCTAAAATCACAACATAAATATAATTTGGGTGTTGAATCCATCCAATATCAGTATTTAAAAATAAATCACGTAATGTACCGCCACCTAAAGCAGTTACAAATGCAATAATAAATCCGCCAAATAGATCTAATTTTTTATCACTAGCGGCTAGTACTCCACTCATAGCAAAAACTAAAACACCTATATAATCTAATACTGTTATTACACTCATCTTAAAATTATTTCGGCGTAAATGTAGTATTTATTAAATATTCTAATACTATTTTAGGTCTGAATTTTCAAGTAATTAAGAGTATTTAAATTTTATGATATTCTTCTACAATATTTTAATGCACCAGGGCATTTAATAAATTCACTTTCATTATGATTAAATACTCTCCAAACATGTCTGTACTCTAGTTCAGATTTAAAACTTGTTCTTTTCTGAAATAGAAGTGCATAGGGATCTTTAATTATTTCGGTAATAGTGGATATCACATGAATTGAATCCGTGTTCTTGTCAAAGTCTTGAAATTCCGGATAGTTTTCTAGGAAATATACTGAGCTTCTATTGTTGGTGTATTCTATTAACCCTTCAAATCCATTCATGTATTTTGGCAATACTTTTGCTATCTCATAGCCAAATGCGGTTGTATTTGTAATCTCAAAAACACCATTTGTTTGAAATTTTTCATAGAATTTTTTTGGATTATATTCTAAGCTAGTACAAAACGTAAACCATCCTTTATATGGTTCGTTAGCCATGTCAATATGGAAGCTTCTTGATTTATTATATAATCGTGTATAAAGTTTCCCTTCTTCTGTATCTTTTCGTGTAGAGTCTTTTATATCTCGATTACCAAAATAGGTGCTCAATTTGAGTTCTCCTGTTTCAAAAAATCTGTTTATATATTCTTCATCCATATAACGAAATATGGAATGTTTTCCTGCGTTTTTTTCATTTCCAGGTTTTACACTTATTCTCCAACTATCTAAAAAATTCATAGTATTAGTCTGTTATGTATATTACTAAAAATTATCCAAGTCAACTGTCCTCATTGCACCAAACCATTTTAGAATTTTTTCTCCAACGCCAGGCACGTCAATATGTATAATATACATACCTCCTGAAATAGGGATTCCAACGTGATTTTTTAGATTCCAATCTTGTGAGGTTAATGGATTGTCCTTTGTTAATTGACGAATTAATTGACCATTCATATTATATATGGTAATTGTACATTGCTGTGGTAAATTCGTAAACTTAATTCGATTATCAATTCTTGAGTCTTCATATTGAGAGTAGGCGTAATACGGATTTGGAACAACATTAATAATATCTAATGCTTTAATTAAAACCGGATTAGTATTGGTTTCAGTAAACAATCCTTTAGTACTAAAGCCATAGGCAGGTAACTTGTTGTTTTCTCCTATATGTTCTGACTCAGCGTATGGTTTGTTTACGCGTAGACTAAGTCTAACATCAGTTTCTAAAAGAGTATGATTTTCAGCTAAAATTGGCTCAATCACCCATTGACAATTTTTAAATACATTATTGTAATCTGAGTTAACAGGGTTTGAATTTAATGTAGAATAAATATAGTCTCCATTGTCATATTCAGGCATATTATTGGAAGCGCCAAAAATGTAGATGTAATGCATTCCCCCAAAAATTGGATTACCAACATTGTCCATAAGTTTTGAAGTTGGATTCCAAATCATGTCATCACCATTTTCACCGGTTAACCATGAGTTTTCAGAAAAAGCCATGTTCAATCGTTGTCCTGTAATTAAATCAATGGCATAACCTGGAAACCAGCCTTTTCCAGTACTTTCTGCTTCTGAAATACCTTTTTTATCTACAGAATTTCTAGATTTTATTTCCATTACATCTTTGTTTCCATTCGTTTGAGCTTCATTGTCGTTAATCTCAAAGACAACACATCTTGTCCAGTTACTTGTATCTGTTGTTAAAACAACATCTATATCATGTAGTTGAACAAAATTGGCTTGTTTTTTTGATGTTTTAACATTCCAAACGCCATTATTTTGGTATTCATCTAAATAATTATGTCCAGGAGAACCAACTGGCATACCATAAGTTTCATGTCCAACTAATCTGAATGGTGCAACGCCTCCATTTAATAATTGTTCATAAAGTTGAGTAGGGTCATCATTGTTAATTACTTTGTTATCATTACTGTCAAAGGAGTTTCCAATGTCACTATAATAGCATGGATTTCTGTAGCCTAAACTTGCCATGCAAGTCTCTACTGATGGATCAAAGACATCTGTTCCAGATCTTATCCAATTGGTTGGGTACTGTTGATCGTTATCGCTAATGGTGGATAACCACATTTTTGAAGAATCTGAATGCGTAAGTGTTGCACCTATTGGCGTAGTGAAAATATCATTCGCTAAAAATCCTTCTTTCGCATACTCAATTTGAGTAATAAGAACTGAAATTCCCCATTCAGGTATTAATTGTTCATTAAAAATTGAAGTATTTCGGTCTGAAAATACGGTGTCTAAATTGGAAAGGTTAATAATATACCAGTCTGATTCATCTAAAGAATTATTGGAATCTGATGTGAAAAACAATTTATAATCAGCAGCCATTAAATTTAACGGGTCAATTATTTTTATTTCAATTGGGCCATGCCCACTTGTATAAATAGGTTTATTAACGTGATTATTTTTTAATATCTCTTTTTCAGTTTGATTTGAATAGTCAACCCAATTACCGCCATTACCAATCCCGTCTAATTGAGTTATTGGTAATTCATAACCATAATCGACAGTAAAAGATGTCCCACCATTTTCGGGTGTAGGATTGTGAGGAATACCGCTATATGATTTTATTCCTCCAATAGCTGCTTTTCGACTAGCAAGGTAGGGTTTGTTTTGACCGTTTAAATTATCAGGACTCGTTGGATTGTACGGAGCAAAATTATTGTATGCATAAGAAATAGCCATAAAATGATATGTCTTATGGTTAATTAATTGTCTATTTCCCTGCGCAAATAAATCTTCTTTAATAGAAAATGAGTGTCTAATTCCTTGATTAGACCCGTTCACTTTTAAAGTTGGTTGGATGGTACCAATTTCTGAATCAATTTCATAGTTTACTAATTTAGCAACACTATCTTTTAAATCTGTTTGGAATACTAATCTAGCCAAGTTTACATCATTAAGCTCTTCAACTGACACTTCATTGTTTAGTAATTGATATACTTGGTAGCCTTGGAAGTTATAGCTGAGGTCAAAATTGGGTGAATTATCAGAATTAACAATTTCTGGATCTCGTTCTTCATATTCTTCAGTTGCATTATTTGAGTTTGTTGGATTGTATATTGAAATTATCAATTCATTTTCCATTTCTTGAATTGACAAATTAGGAGCGTGTGGTCCTTCTAACACTTCAAAACAATTGTCAAACAAAGCTTGGGCTTTATCATCTGCTTTTCGCAATTCAATTACAGATTGAAATGCTCCCCCAGATTTTGCTCTTGCCCAAACTACACCAACTGTAATGTTATTGACAGCACCTGGTTTTAAGGTGAATGGCCCAGCTGACTGTGCAAAACGTCTATCATAAGGAAGGTTGTTTGAAGTTTGCTCGGTCCAGTTACTTTGTTGTTGCCCACCAGTTCCCCAACCTAATGAGTCAGTATCACCAGGAAACATGAAATCTGCATCTGGTCCTGAATTTGAGTGAGTCGTATGTCCATTTCCACCATAAGCAAACCTAGTTCCATCTTTCCAATATCCGCTTAAATAGCCATAATAGTCTTGTGCCGTAATAGGGTCTGTTTGGTCTGGGTTACCAATCCCAGTATTATTGTAATATAAGAATTTTCTCATACCAAATCGTTCGTTATCTATTATGCCATCACCATAACCAATTCCTAAACCTTTGTACGGAATTCCTTTTTGTGCCGTAGCTATGGTGTAATCTGTAATAAAAGGATTGTCAAAGTTATCATTGTCTTGATATGGTCCTTCAAAAAAGTCTACACCTACAGCAGGAGGATTATCTCCGTATCCAGAGAAACCTTGTTCGTCTCCATCAAAATCATCTCCATTATAAGAATAACCTAATCCACGAGATACATCACAACCAACGTAATCATCATTGGGACCTCCTAAGGCAACATCAACCATTAATCCAAAGTAAGTATTATAAAGTGTTTGAGTCGAACGGTTGAATAGTTCGTAATTATAAAAAGTTGAATTGTTAATTTCATTACTTGTGGCAAAGGCAAAAGCTTGTGATCTTATTTCCATTCCGATCGGATCTCCACCAGATTCTGTATGAATGTTTCCTTTATCATTCATTACCCACCACAGTGTTTCATCTCCAAAAAGAGTTACGGTTCTACTATTTTTACAGTCAATTTCTTTGTTTAAATCATACCAAGGGTAATCACCACCTTCTTCAGGATTATAAATTCCATTTTCATCTCTGTCATAAAATGGTGCTAAATAGTAATCTTGTCCTAATTCCGTGTCACCATGTGCAGGCCAGTCCAAAATGGATTGAGGTATTTCATAATCGGAATAATTTTCTTGCTGTAAATTAGTACCATTCTCAGCATCACTTAATCCTAATGTAAACCAATCATTAAATAATTTTACTTCATCTTTAGTAATTCTATAATGTTGGTCATATTTATTACACTCATCTGTGGCAATGTCTGCAGTTCCATCTGTTGTTAATGGGCCTGTCCAATAATCTTGACCGTTTCTATAACGTAGTGCAGCGAGTTTTAATTGACCATTTATATCTACCCCTCCTAGCCAAAGTGCTGAAGTAAATAAGGACATTTTACCAGATCCTTTAGGGATTTCATAATGACAAAAGTTTTGGCCTGCGATTTGCCACATATTTCCTCCCGTATGAATTAAAGCTTTAACATTATTTAATTCTAAATATGATGAACCTGTTGGTGGTGTACAACTTGCAGCGCGCTCATCTGTAATGTGATTAATAGGTACATCTAACGTAAAAGGTTGAGCAAAAGTTAAATTATAAATAGATGTGAAAATGAGTAGGGTTAAAGCTTTCATAACCCTAAAAATACACTTATTTATGTGTTTAGACTATAAAACTCTGACAAAGTTCAGTTATTTTTCTACAAGTCAATTTGTTAATTATTGTTAATTAATTTATATATTTGGTTTATAACCTTAAAAAACAATATTATGAAAAAACAATTACTAATGATTTCATTATTCGCAGCATCTGTTGCTAATGCACAGTTTACGGATGATATGGAAAGTTACTCACTTGGACCAGTTTATGCTGGGCAATGGAGCAATTGGTCTGCAGATGCCGCTGCAACTGGAGAAAGTGCTACTGCAACTAATTATAGAGCAAGTTCTGGGACTCAATCAGTGTTAATTTCTAATAGTACAACACAAGATGCAGTATTGAATCTTGGAAATAAAACTTCAGGAGTATGGACGGTTGACTTTAAAGCATATGTTCCTACAGATTCAACAGGATATTATAATTTTCAAGAAACTACACCAATTGGAGCTGGAGCTTGGGCTGTTAATATCTTTTTTAATGAAGCTGGTGCCGCTAATGGAACTGGGATAATTTATGATGATTCAAACCCTGGTATTGAAGTTGGGACCTTTACTTTTCCTAATGATACTTGGTTTGATGTGAGTCATGTAATTAACCTTGATACGGATTCATTATTTATGAGCGTTAATGGAGTGAGTGTTTATTCTGGTCCTTTTTATAGTGGTGGTATGTTAGGAGGTGTCAATATCTATTCAATTGATGCTCAACATAACTTATATATTGATGATGCTTCAATGACAGAAGGTTCAGTAGGAATTAATGTGGCTAATGAAGCTCTTGAATTATCTGTTTATCCAAACCCTGTAAATGATGTGTTAACTATTTCTACTAAAGAAAACATTACTAATGTAATTGTTTATGATATGGTAGGTAAAGAAATTAAAAATATTATCACAAATAGTTTAACTTTAACTGTTAGCACTGATGATTTACCATCAGGAAGTTACTTAGTAAAAGTAACAGCAGGAAAAGGATCTAAAATGGTGAAAGTATTAAAATAATACGGTATTAATATCGCTTATTAAACCTCAATTAACATTAGTTAATTGAGGTTTTTTATTTTATTAGAACTCCTTTTTTATTTATAACTGGAATGTTTACAAAGTTGGCTTCTTGAATAGTTTCTGCTAAAAAAATAAATTTTTTGTCGAACATTGTGTCGTCAATAAAAAAGCTAACCCAATACTCATTGTTAAGTGGAAACATATCTTCCATTATCGGTTCAATCTTGGTAAAACTATCAGGTCTTAAAACACCTAAGTTATGACGTAAAACAGATGTCTTTATTTGTTCTCCAGTTGATTTGTTTTCTCCATAACCTTTAGATGTGACTAATAGATTTTCAACTACTGAGTCTGTCAAGTTAATAAAATAGACATTATATATGTTTTCAGTTTTTTCTTCATTTAATTCTTGAACAACTGCAACAGCAATATCTTTTACTTTGGGTACTTTAATATCTTTACGCATGGGTTAATTTTTGAGATACAAAATTAATAATTCTTTAGTTAACTTAACTTAAAATGGCTAATTGAATTATATGTTGTACTGAGCAATTATTTTTAGTACTATAATGGAAAATATAGTGATGTTTTTTCTAAAATACTTTATATTGACTTGTATTCAAATTCAAATACTTTAGCTAGATTTTGTTTTAATGAGATAGAAACAGCTTCAAAATCAACTTTCCCTCCTATTTCTTCTTCCATCGAAGTTACTGCTTTGTCAGTAATTCCACAAGGCACAATGTTTTCGAAATAATCTAAGTCAGGATTTATATTAAGAGCTAAACCATGCATAGTAACCCAGCGCGAACTTTTAACTCCCATAGCACAAATTTTTCGTTCATCTGGCGTATTTCCATCAATCCATACACCCGTACACCCAGTGATTCTTTCTCCTTTAATACCAAATTCAGCAATAGTTAGAATTACAGCTTCTTCTAAAAATCGCATATACTTGTGAATATCAGTAAAAAACTGGTCTAAATCTAAAATCGGGTAAACAACTAATTGACCTGGCCCATGATACGTAATATCTCCACCTCTATTAATTTTATAATAGGTTGCACCTTTTTGCTTTAAAATAACCTCTCCAATAAGTAAATTTTGTTCGGAACCACTTTTACCTAATGTGTAGACGTGTGGGTGCTCACAAAATAATAATTTATGACTTGGTAATACTTCAGTTAAACCATCTCTATGCTTAATTTTTAATTGAATAGACTCTTTAAACAAGATTTCTTGATAATCCCAGGTGTCCTTGTAATCTTTTAATCCTAAATTAATAAACTCTACTTGATTTTTCATAATAATATAGACAAAGATACGTTTTATCAGTTAGATTGATGATTATAATCAGCATTGAGTTAATTTTAGTATCATTTTATATTTATCGATTTGTTTTGTAGTAAATTTGACTATATGAAAACATTATTTATTTTATTTTTAGTTGTGATATCCATATTGTCTTGTCGTAAAGATGAGTTGCCAGACGTTGTTAAACCAACTAATTATGATTTGAAATTGCCTCCAATTATTGAACAGTATTTACCACCAATGGAAATCCCAGCTGATAATCCACTAACTATTGAAGGTGTTGCCCTTGGGCGTAAATTATTTTATGATACAAAATTATCAGCTGATAATACACAAGCTTGTGCCAGTTGTCATGCTCCAACTAGTGGTTTTACAGATTCAGAGCAATTTAGTACAGGCATTGATGGTTTAGAAGGGAATAGAAATTCAATGCCTATTGTAAATTTAGGATGGGCAAAAGAACTATTTTGGGATGGGAGAGCAAAATCTTTAGAAGATCAAGCGTTTGGACCGGTTGTAAATCCTATCGAAATGCATAATACATGGATAAATGCTGTCTCTACGTTACAGGCAGACAGCAAGTATCCAGAATTGTTTAACAAAGCTTTTGGTTCAACTGTAATTGATTCCGTTAAGGTTGTAAAAGCAATTGCACAGTTTGAAAGGACTATGATTTCAGGAAACTCACCATTTGATAGATATTTGAGAGGAGAAGATACTGGTATGACTGAAGAGGAAGAGTTAGAAGTTTACCAGGGTTTTGCATTGTTTATGGACGAAACTAAAGGGGATTGTTTTCATTGCCATGGAGATTCTTATATGCCTTTATGGACAGATAACTTATTTCATAATAACGGATTGGATGCAACTTTTTCAGATAATGGATTGGGGGCTGTAACGGGAAATTCAAGTGATAATGGAAAATTTAAAACACCAACCTTAAGAAATTTAAAATTCACTGCACCTTATATGCATGATGGTAGATTTTCAACATTGGATGAGGTTGTAAACCACTATAGTTTTGGCTTACAGAATTCTAGTACAATTGATCCTTTAATGAAAAATCTAGATAATGGTGGGATAGCCTTGTCTCCGACTGAAAAAGCATTATTAATTAAGTTTTTGGAATCATTATCTGATGAATCTTACATCATAAACCCTGATTTTCAGGCACCTTAATTGATTTGTTTTATTATTCAATTCATTTTATAGTCACCCATTTGCGTGTTAATGATTATTATATAATAACGTAATTAAGCTAACTATTTGGGTAGATTGAAATAAAAACTTCTTACTTTACGTAAAGATTATTATAAGTCAGATATTTAAAAAAATGGACGAAAAAAAACCAGTTTGTAAATTTTACAAACTGGTTTTTAAATTAAAAGATACTTTCTTTATTTGTTAATTACAACATTAAAAGTAGAAGTTGTACCATTTTCATAAGCTACATTAAATACATACATTCCAGATTCAATAGAAGTAATATCTAATTTTAATGTGCTAACTTCAGTTAAATTAACTTGCTGAGTTGAAATTATTTTTCCAGCTACATCAGCAATGTTAATAGTTGCATTTCCTTCTTTATTTGCAAAAGGAATAGTCAACATGTCAACAGCAGGGTTTGGGAAAGCTTTAATTTTTTCATTTTCAATTGTTTCTTCAACACTTAATTCAGCAGCGTCAAATAATTCCAATCCAATTGCAGCAACCACATCAGTACCATATCCAATTGCAAACCAACCATTGTCATTATATACTGGTGAAATAATGTTACCATTATTTGTAGTTGGAGAACCTGTTGACACTTCAGAGAACATGTTTGATAAGTAGTCTGTTTTTGTGTCAGATCCAAATGAAATTTGATCATCTTCAGAAACGATACAGAATACATAGTGTTGATTATCTTCTAGTAAAAAAGCATTTTCAAATTTAGCAGAAACCATTACACCTTGTAAATCTGTTTCATAATCATAAGTTCCATTTGCTATTTCCTCTAAATTAGTTAGAATCGCAGCTCCATCACCGTTAACTAAAAATCCATTATCATTAATATTTGTTATAGGATCATTCCATTTATAGGCCTCAATTGAAACTAGTTTTCCATCTAAATGAATTCCGTCATTAACAACACTTGTTTGTGCCGAAAATGTTAATCCTTTAATTCCTTTTCTACTTGCATTTGCATTAGAAAATTGAGTACATGCTCTAAATTGAGATTGTCCACCTGCAAAGAACGTAGAGTTTGAAACAGGTTTATCTGTAACAGGGTCACTAATTGCTCTACTCCACATGTTTTCAGACATCATAAAATCTGCTGTTACTTGATCATCATCCATGAATTCATCAGTATTTCCGTATGAAATAGTATAAGTCATATTATAAAGACCATTAGCGT
>Ga0209292_1000525_pt1 | contig 50185 bp, 46 predicted proteins | sample GOMGulsemesocosm_2_FD_184634 | JGI IMG/M metagenome (GOLD analysis project Ga0209292, IMG submission 184634) | Methane-oxidizing microbial communities from mesocosms in the Gulf of Mexico - GOM9C Gulf of Mexico (SPAdes) (version 2) | ecosystem: Environmental > Aquatic > Marine > Cold seeps... | reverse complement strand
AAGCAGTCAAAGCATCAAGACTAGTACCGCCTTTTTCGAGAATCGCATAACCCGCTTCAACAGACTCAGTTAATTTAGCGCGATACGCCGCTTCTTTTTCAGGGGTAAAACCAGCTTTTGAAATAGTTCCTGCACCGCCATGAATGGCGATAGCAAAAGGGGTATCTTTTGCTATCGCGGTATTAGCAAAGGCCGATAAAAGTAGACAAGTTAAGAGGGGGAGTTTTTGTTTCATTATTATTTCTCGTTAATCTTAGGCTGTAAATATCAGAGGGTTAATCTGCATTAAAGTGAACGAGTTTACAACTCGCTCACGCTAACCAAACTGATTTTTGTGTTAAATAACCCAAAGAATGAATAGAAGATAAAACACACTAAATCATGACAATACTTGCAATAACATAAGCTACTAGCGTTAAAGCGCCACCAACCAGTGCATAAGGCATTTGTGTTTTAACATGTTCTAATAAGTCACAACCCGATGCGATAGCCGAAACTGCAGTCGTATCAGAAATAGGTGAACAATGATCGCCAAAGATACCACCACCTAGAATTGCAGCAATCACCAATGAAGGTGGCAAACCTAACGCTTGAATTAAGGGTACACCAATAGGAATCAAAATGGCGAATGTGCCCCATGAGGTTCCAGTACTAAAGGAAATAACTGCACCCGCTAAAAACAACATAGGTACGACAAGAATTAAGGGTAAATAATCGCCAACTATACCTGCGATAAAGTAGCCGGTACCCAACTCTTTTAAGCTTGCGCCAAGTGTCAGTGACAATAAAACTATGGTTACCAAAGGCAACAACTCACCAATACCTTTAAAACCTATCTCGACTAGTTCTTTATGGTCAAAGCGTTTAGAAAAACGCAATAGAAAGTAACTCACGGCCAGAGCAAAACAGGTCGCATAAAGTACTGACTTACTGCCGCTACCTTGTGTGATATCACCATCACCACTCCAATACATAAAGAAAAACATACCAAAAATCATGCTTAATAATGGCAGTAACATAAAGCGTGCTTTAGTCGCTGGTACCATGCTCTCTTGTAATGCGTTTTGTGATAGTTCTGCTTGTGACACTGTTGAAGCTTCTTCTAATGCCGAGTGATTCAATGAAGATTGCTGTATAACTTTGCTTGCAGTTATTTTCTTCTGTGCTCCATCGTCAACATTTAATGCTAATTCTGTCGCTTTCATCGGGCCATGCACTCTATCGGTTACTACAGTGTACAGCACCATAAGCAAGGCAATGATAGCGTAGAAATTAAACGCAACTGATCCCCATAAAATAGACACCGATGATTGTCCTAATTCATAGTTATTTAACAGTGCTAATACGTAAGCCCCCCAGCCATTGAGTAACACTAAAATACATACTGGCGCACTGGTACTGTCAATAATATAGGCTAATCGAGCTCGGCTCATTTTGAATTTATCAAATAAATCTCGAGATAAAATACCCGCGGTAAGTACGCTCAGGTTAGATTCAATAAAAATAACCATGCCAGTAAACATGGTTAAGCCGCCCACTTGCCTTTTACTCTTGGCAATACCTTTATTGACTAGTTTTTCAACCATAGCGGTAACACCACCGGAATCTCGAACATAGGCTAACAAGGCACCAATAAGTAGGCTAAAAATCAGAATACGCGCATTTCCGCCTGAACTCACCACGCTTATAATACGTTCAATAAAGCCAATGAAAGCGTGAAATAGTGCATTACTATGATGTTGTGACGCTAATATCAACTCAGAGGTGAAAACGGCAGAAAGTAAGGCAAGAATGACTTCTTTTTTCCAAATAACAATAATAATTGCCACGAGGGGAGGCAACACTGACAACCATTCCATAAAATACCTTAACGCTTAAGTTTAATATTGAGACCAACTAGATGAATACTCATATGATTATTCATCTAGTTGGTGAATGGAGCAGTGTGGCAAATACCTAAGGTAGATTCAATGTATTTACGGAGTAATACCAAGTTGATTAAGTTCTTTCCCACTCAGCGAGAATTAAAAGGCTTAAAGGCAAGGCATTTATTTATGAGAATGGTTATTCCCTTGTCAAAATCAATAACGCTGCATATAAGCCTTTAAAACTCGCCCCTGTGAGCTCATTGTTAAACTGATAACGTCACAAAATTAACTAAATATAGAATGACTATGTTTAATAATTTTTGTTTGTTCTAAGCTCATCAATGTAGCTCTGAGTAGGGAAGAAATTTAATAAAATTGGTATAAACATAAAAAACCCGACAAATATAAATTCGTCGGGTTTTTGTTTATCTAACAAAGGTAAATTTTGGCACTATCTAATAATAATCATCTTCTTTATTGTGCGCCTGTGGATCTTCAATAATATCGCTTATGTTGACTTCAAAATTAGTGTTATTATTACAATCAACCATATAAATAGTATGTGTTGAGCCATCAACCCAAGTAACAGTACCACTGCCTTTTTTACTGCCACATTTCATACCAATATGAATATCTTTAAATTCCATAAGCCCTCCTCGACGCTAACTTCAATGGCGTGTAGAGTTAACTACCAACACAACCAATCTGTTCGTTTTTCGAACGTTACGCATTTAAGTATAGTGTTGAAGTGGTGAAATGCCAGTAGGTTACTATGGGGGTTTTAGCAAGAAGTTATTGAATCTATCCAAGCGATTCAATTTTATGACAAAATTTACGGAAGAAAACTATTACCTAATGTACAGCTTGCTTGCGCCCCAGTGACCGCCGGCATATTACTTTTTAAACCATGATCAAAGGCGTATGCAAGCCAAGCAAAGGCCATGGCTTCAAGTTGATCGCCATCTATTTTCACCGCCTGCATAGTATTTATTTCATAAGTGGTATCTGTACTGTTCATCATTAGCGTTAAAGCATGAACTAAAGCTGCATTATGGACACCGCCGCCACACAAATAAACCTTACCTTGTTTAGCCAATGCCATAATTGCCTTAGCAATGCTTTGTGCGGTAAAAGCTAATAATGTTGCTTGAATATCACTAGGGCTAAGTTGCCCGCTTGACTGAAGATCAAAGGTATTAAGTTGCTGTTGGATCCAATCAAGATTGAAGTATTCTCGCCCTGTACTTTTAGGGGCGGCCTCGGTGATGTAATCATCTTGCATCAACTGAGTTAGCAATGTTTTATTCACCTGCCCTGTTGCAGCCCATGCACCATTTTTATCAAACAAAACTTCACTATCTTGGTGGTGCGCTACATACCAATCATTGAGCAGTGCATTACCTGGACCCGTATCAAAGCCTAAAACGGTTTGCGTTGAGCCATGCGCAGGTAAAAAGGTGATATTAGCTATACCACCAATATTAACGACAAAATTGGCAGCTGATGTTTTTCCAAATAATTGCTGGTGAAAAATTGGCACTAAAGGTGCGCCTTGTCCACCGAGCGCCATATCTTTACGACGAAATTGTCCAACCACTCTAATGCCAGTCAAGGTTGCTAATGTTTGGCAACAGCCAATTTGTAGGGTAAAAGGATTAATGCCATTGGGACGATGGCGAATTGTTTGCCCGTGATTGCCAATAGCGATTATGTTTTGTGCCGTAAGGCTCTTTTGTTTCAGTAAGGCTGTAATCGCTTGAGAGAAAAGTTCAGCTAATTCAACATCAAGATGAAAGGCGCGGTCGATTTCATTAGCGCCTGGTTGATATAGCGAAGTGATTTTCTCAGCAGTTACACTACAATATGCCTGATAATAACTGGCCACTAATACTGGGACTTTCTGCCCTTTAATAAACTCAACCAAGGCTAAATCAATGCCGTCAGCACTAGTACCTGACATTAAGCCAATATAATATTTGCCTTGCATACCATTGTCTTTACTCGTCATTAGGTGCTACATCATTTTCCTGTGTCGAGAGTAATGCATTTTTAGCGCCTGACAGAGACGCTAATCGTTCTTTGGCTAGTAAGCTAAATTCCGCTTTGTATTTTTTCGCAATAGGTCTAGCATCAGGTAGCTTTACTGTGCGTGGATTACGATGCACGCCATGGAGTAAAAATTCATAATGTAGATGAGGCCCTGCCGCAAGTCCAGTTGCTCCAACATAACCAATAATCTGGTTTTGCTTAACACGTTGTCCTTTTTTTACTGATGGTCGTTTATAAAAATGAAGATACTTAGTCACTATGCCATTACCATGCTGAATAAAAACATAATAACCATTGTACTTACTATAACCAGCCTGGGTTACCTTACCATTACCCGCAGCGACTACTGGTGTGCCTCTTTTGGCAGCGTAATCTATACCATTATGTGATTGCACGCGTTTTGTAACTGGGTGACGGCGATTTCGCTTAAAGCTAGAGCTGATGTATTTAAAGTTAACCGGTGCACGTAAAAAGGCTTTACGCATACTTCTGCCATCTGGGCTGTAATATTCATTATCAGTAAAACGAATGCCTTGAAAAACTTCACCTTGGTTAGTTATTTCTGCGGCTAAAATATTGCCGGTACCTATATATTCACCTTCAACATATTTTTTCTCGAAAGTAACATGAAAACTATCGCCTTCTCGAATATCTAAGGCAAAATCAATATCCCAACCAAAGATATTAGCAAAGTTGATAATTTGGCTATCATTAAGCCCCGCACTTAAGCCTGCATTCCAGAAGCTTGACTTAATAGTGCCATAACTGAAGCCTTCTCGTATTTCTACCTGCTTCGATTCCCTATGGGATTGATAATTGTCACCAACAAGGTTGATAAATAAAGTGTCGGTTTTAGAAAGAGGGTATTCAAGTGCAGCTAACTGCTGAGAATCATTGGTGGCAACACGTAATTGATCACCAACATTCAGTTTTTTAAGTAGCTTGCTGTCTTTGCCTTTGGCAGTACTAACGGCATAAGTCGTTTGAGCGCTAAAACCTATGCGTTTTAAAATAAGTGCCAAGGAGTCACCACTACGCACTTTTACTGTTTGCCAACTTACATTAGCAAGCTGCTCAAGTGAGTCAGTTATTTTTTCTTTTTTCTTTAATTTTCCGGTCACTAAGGAACCATCTTCTTGTGTGGTTCGTGTTTTAGCTAAAGAGGGTAACGTCTGTGTTGCTATATCCTGAGTAGTTGTAGCCGTATTTCTCTGAGGCTGTACACTCTGGATTGGCTTAGTTCCTGCTGGCACAATATCTTCAGGAAGCGCAATTTGAATGCGTTGTCCAATTTGAACATTGTCGCCTGCACCACCATCATCACTGACAGGTAGTATCACTAACAGGAATAAAAAGAAGCTACTGCCGATAATGATCGAACGATGTAACTTAGGCAGGTTTTGGAAGAGTTCTAATAATTTTTTCAACAAGATACGACTCGAAACATTCATAAGAGAAAATAATAGCAATCAGATTAATTAATGATACAAATTTTAATGAGACTAAATTTTCAAGAACAAGGCGCTTGATAGAGCAATAGCTGGCTATTGGGATTGAAAGCTACGATGTTATTGGAGATTTAGATCATTTAAAAGATCACTTAGTTAGTCTAATTGCTATAAATAAATACATAACAAATTCAGAAGACCTAGGCACTATATCAAAACTTTTAATAAAATACCGCTATAACTCACTATCAGAGGTGATGAAATTCTAAACCATTAGACGATATAACAACTATACTAAAAGATAATTTCACCATCCTACTTATCAAAGGCTTACATTAGAATGCGAATATTCATATTACGCATTATATAGTCTGCGATACGACAAAATATCATAGACAAACCGCTATTTTCTTATAAAAAGATGCTTTCTTTAGTAAAAACACCTTTTAAGGTTTTATCCCACTGGTAAAGTACAGTAGAATTCGACCATTATATAAACTTTATCTAGTCAATAATCCGCTCATTCATCATAGACGTTCACGCCTTAAGTGCTGCGAGAAAGCTAAGTGGTTATCATTTTATAGACTAGGCACAATAAATCCAGTCAGTGGAGTCCTAAATGACCGAAGTTAACCAAGCATTTGCTGAACTAAAACGCGGCGCAGAAGAAATATTAGTTGAAGAAGAGTTATTAACAAAACTCAAAACAGGCAAGCCACTTAAAATTAAAGCCGGCTTTGATCCTACAGCACCAGATTTACATCTTGGCCATACGGTTCTTATTAATAAATTGAGAACTTTCCAAGAACTTGGCCACGAAGTTATTTTCTTAATTGGTGACTTCACTGGCATGATTGGCGATCCTACCGGTAAAAATGTTACCCGTAAGGCATTAACCAAAGAAGACGTTTTAGCCAATGCTGAAACTTATAAAGAGCAAGTCTTTAAGATTCTTGATCCTGCAAAAACTACCGTCGCATTTAACTCCACCTGGATGGATAAATTAGGCGCAGCGGGCATGTTACAACTTGCTTCTCGCCAAACAGTTGCACGTATGATGGAGCGTGATGACTTTAAAAAGCGCTATGCCAATGGCCAAGCAATTGCTATTCATGAGTTTATGTACCCGCTAGTACAAGGTTGGGATTCTGTAGCACTAGAAGCAGATGTTGAACTAGGTGGTACCGATCAAAAATTCAACTTATTGATGGGTCGTGAATTACAAAAGTCTGAAGGTCAGCGTCCACAAACGGTATTAATGATGCCATTACTTGAAGGTTTAGATGGCGTTCAAAAGATGTCTAAATCGTTAGGTAACTACATTGGCATTACTGACAGCCCTACAGAAATGTTTGGTAAAATAATGTCCATTTCCGATGTGCTGATGTGGCGTTATTACGAATTATTGAGCTTCAAACCGCTTGCAGAAATTGAAGGTTATAAAACCGACATTGAAAACGGTAAGAACCCACGTGATGTGAAAATTGATTTAGCGAAAGAATTAATTGCCCGTTTCCATGATGAAGCAGCAGCACAAGCCGCACATGATGAGTTTATCAACCGTTTCCAAAAAGGTGCATTACCTGATGATATGCCTGAATTAGAAATTACCGCTGAAGGCGGCGAAATAGGTATTGCTAACTTGCTTAAAGAAGCAGGTTTAGTGGCAAGTACTTCTGACGCTTTTAGAATGATCAAGCAAGGTGCAGCCAAAATTGATAGCGAAAAAGTTACCGAACGTGGCTTAATGATTAAAGCAGGTACAACCGCGGTTTACCAAGTGGGCAAACGTAAGTTTGCTCGTATCACGGTAAAATAAGTGCTGAGACGCTAGGTTTATATACCAATTATCTTGGTTAAAAAAACCAGTCTTTATGACTGGTTTTTATATTCTAGCTGAAACGACTTTTTACCAAGGTAATGATTTAAACACTCAATGACATCAGTTGAACAATGTTAAAGAAATAGTTGGCATATCTACTCTCTATTATTTAGATAAAACAACACGGACTAAAATAGCTCGACTTCACCTTCATCCATGGTTGATTGACTAACACTACGTTTTTGATCAACGTCGTTTACTTCCACCACCATTTCTTTATAACGTTGTTGCAGCTTTAACATATGTGCAGTTACATCAAATTGTTTATGGCTCTCAAAGTTATTTAATTCGGCACTGATATCATAAATATTGGCAATGTTAATTTTAAGAGAGTCAAGTGTCTGGTAAGTCAAATCTTCAAATTGCAAAGAGCGAACACCTAAATTAACTTTGTCGGTTATTTGAGGCGCTAATACGGCCAACTCATCAACAACAAGTCGAGTTTGTTTGTTAGCATCACTGACATGATCCATCATGACAGTGAATCTATCTTTCGCTTTCACGGTTGATGTCATATCTGCCGACATCATCAACTTTACCGAATGACGTAATTGATCAACAATATTTTTTGCGCTTGCGGTTTCTTTACGTATAACACTATTTAACTCGGTGGAGCTGACTGATAAAGCACGAACTTCATTGGCAACAACGGCAAAACCTCGGCCGGCTTCTCCTGCGCGCGCCGCTTCAATTGATGCATTTAAGGCTAATAAATTAGTCTGGCTGGCTAAACTTTCAACCTGTGCCAATAAGTTAAATATGACATCAAATTGTTCGCCGACCTGCTCGGTAAATGACATAATTTCAGTACTTTGTTTATTGGAATGAACAATAGTTTCAACAAAGTCATCGAGTGTGTTTCTTGAGTTCAACACAAAAGCATCCAGTGTGCTGCCTTCTTTATCGCCGATACTATTGTTATGATCATTTACCGCAGTAATCATCAATTGCTGCTCGTTATTAAAATTCTGTAGATATTTAAAACTACTTGATATCCCTTTTACTGCTTCGCCAACCAAATCCATGGTTCTGTCTATTTCAGTTTCGATAATTTGTACTTGCTGGCTGAGTACGCCATTCAACTGATTAAACATTTCATGTAATACGGCATTGTCAATTTTGTGTTCAACAATATCCACTTCAGCTTGGGCCGCATTTTTAGCAGAATCATAAGTTTGCTTTAATAGAGTGGCCAAAACCAACATAATAATTAGGGCGGTTATTAAAGATAACGGTATTGAGTGGACAAATAATTGGTCAATTGAGATTAACCCCGCGCCCACCAGACCTAGCCATAATAATAACTTTTGATTATTTAGCATCTGTCCACCATCCCATACCAAGCCCATAACCCATTATTTGAGTAATTTTATTCATTGTACGGCTATGCATTATGTCGCTTAAACATATAAATCCCATTGCTTTACTGCTGTTAGCATTCAACATGTTTGATTCCTTCCATCTTCATTCTTAATAATTACTTATTACTGACAAAACGATTGCTGACTAAAATAATTCAACATCACCTTCAACAGTTTTATGTACTATTTGATCACTATAATCACTTTCACGCCGACTTATAGTATCGTTGTGTAAACTCTCTAACTTCTTAACAAATGCTCTGCCAGAGAAGGGTTCAAAAATAACTTTTCTTGGGTACACTGAGCCAATATCGGCATCAACTAAGGTAATGTTTTCCATTTTTAAATAGTCCTGCACAAACTCAATATTTTTGTCGCCAATGTTAGACATTTGCTTAAAGACTTTACTACCACCAAAAACTTTCGCTTTTAAGTATCGCCGTTGACCACCATATTTTAAAATTAAATTAATGAGATGTTCCATGGCAAAGTTACCATATCGAGTCGCGTCTGAAGCGACTCCACGACTCGCCCAATCGACTTCATGCTCGGCTTTATTAGTCATTGGCAGCATAAAATGATTCATACCACCAATGCCAAGCTTGCTGTCCCAAATGCACGCAGATATACATGAACCTAACGTAGTCGCAATAGCAACATTGTCCCTAGTCATATAAAATTCACCGGGTAGTATTTTTGCGACAACTATTTTTAAATTATCGTCCCAATAATGATTTACGTGCTCAAATTCAGGTAAACAGTTTTTCAAGCAATGACTTAACTTACTATGGTGGTGACGACTGTTATTCATAACTGATACCACCTCTACGCCTGAACCGTTAATTTTCTGAATATAGTTCGACCGACATTTTCGAAATATTGTTGATATGAACCTAAATTTTCACTATGCCCTAAAATCAGCAGCCCACCTGGTTTTAATATGTCATGTAAACGTGCAAATAATTCCTCTTGGGTAGGCTTATCGAAATAGATAATGACATTACGACAAAAAATAACATCAAATGGCCCTTTCATTGGCCATTCTCCCAACAAATTCAACTCTTTAAACGTGATAAGCTGCCTGAGTTCATCACTAACCTTAACGTTATTGGCATTATCAGCCACGCCTTTATGAAAATATTTTTGCTTAAGCTTGGCTGAGACCCCATCCATTTTTAGTGCCTCATAGATACCTTTATCTGCTGTTTTCAGCACATTACTATCAATATCTGTTGCTAATATTTTCACATCCAAAGGTTTAATAAAGTGCCCGAGAGCCTCCAGTAAAGTGATAGCAATACTGTAAGCCTCTTCGCCGGTAGAACTGGCGCTCGACCATATTCTTAAACGATTATTGTGCAAGCCTTTACTTAATAACCTCGGAATCTCTTGCTGAGCTAAAAAGTCAAAATGATGAGATTCACGATAAAAACTGGTTAAATTAGTCGTTATCTTATTGATAAAATAACTACGTTCTTGCTCTGGACAGCTTTTTAGTAATTCACAATAAGCGGTAAAGGAGGCTAATTTTCGTTCACGAATAATACGCGTAAGTCGGCGATAAACCATCTCACGCTTATTCTCACCCAAAACAATCCCTGTACAATCATATACATGTTGACATAGAAATTTATAATCCTTGTTGCTTAACCGATATGACTGGTCGCGATCTGTGCTCATTTAACTAATACCAATTCCAATAATTTTCTTTGCTATACGAACCTAGAATTCTTCCCATTCATGATCCACTTTAGCTCTCGCTCGAGTACGGTGGCGTTGGCTCGACGCCTTAACGTTAGTTGATCGAGTTTCTACGCGAGATGAACTAGCTGTTTTTCTACGTGTTTTTCGTCTAGCAACAGGAGCTTCCTCTTCTTCCTCTTCCGCATCAAAGAAAGACACATGTTCAAGTAATGCTTGTGACTGTTCTTCCATCGATTTACTTGACGCCGCAGCTTCTTCAACCAGTGCAGCATTTTGTTGGGTCATTTCATCCATTTGGTTTACGGCGGCACTGACTTCACCAATACCTGCTGATTGCTCTTTACCTGCATTATCTATATCAGCAATCATTTTGCCGACTTCTTCAATAGCACTGACAAGTTCGGTAAAAGTTTGTCCGGTCTCATCAACCAGTTTTGTTCCTTGCCCTACAGCTTCAACACTGTCATTAATCAAGCCTTTTATTTCTTTGGCCGCGCCAGCTGAACGTTGTGCTAAGTTTCGCACTTCAGCAGCAACAACGGCAAAACCTCTACCTTGCTCACCCGCTCGCGCAGCTTCTACAGCAGCATTTAAAGCAAGTAAATTGGTTTGGAACGCTATTTCATCAATCACACTAATAATATCGGCAATCTTTTTGCTCGACTTATTAATATCGCTCATTGCTGTAATCGCATTGCGTACCACAGCCCCACCATTACTGGCTTTATCCATCACTGATTTTGATAACTTACTCGCTTGAGATGCATTGTCAGTATTTTGTTGTACCGTAGTCGTTAGCTCTTCCATGGCCGCAGCCGTTTCTTCTAAACTCGATGCTTGCGACTCAGTTCTATGGCTTAACTCATTATTACCTTCGGCTATCTCACGTGCTGAATCAAAGACATTGGTCGAGGCATTACGTATATCCTCAATCATTTCATTCAATGTGCCCATAAACTCATTAATAGAATCACCGATAATGCTAAATTCACCATCAAGGTCGTTATCTATAGACTGAGATAAATCACCTTGCGACATAATAAGTAAAGTCTCTTTTATTTGCGCAATGGCTCTTTTACGTGCCGTTATATCCGTAGCGTACTTGACTACTTTGAACGGTTTACCATTTAAATCAAAAATAGGGTTGTATGACGCCTGGATCCAAATTTCCTTGCCAGCTTTACCAATACGTAAATATTCACCACTGTCAAATTCACCGCGGTTGAGCTTATCCCAAAATTGCTGATATTCAGCACTTGTTTTATAACCGTGCTCAACAAATATATTATGGTGCTGCCCTTGGATCTCACGTAAGGAGTAACCTACTGCATTCAAAAAATTATCATTAGCGTCAATAATGCTGCCATCCATATTGAACTCTATCACCGCTTGTGATTTACCAATGGCATCAATTTGTCCAGAAAAATCAGCATTAGTCATCTTTTGGGCAGTAACATCAGAGGCAAACTTAACCACTTTGAAGGGTTTGCCATTCAAGTCAAAAATAGGGTTGTAAGAGGCTTGAATCCACACCTCTTTGCCGCCTTTACCTAGACGTTTATATTCTTTTGATTCATATTCACCGCGATTTAGACTGTCCCAAAAGGCTTTATATTCATGACTGAGTTTAAATTCGTGCTCAACAAATAAACTGTGGTGTTGTCCTTGGATTTCTTCCAAGCTATATCCAACAGTATTTAAAAAGTTATCATTGGCGGTAAGAATAGTGCCGTCCATATTGAACTCTATCACCGCTTGTGATTTGCCAATGGCATTAATTTGTCCAGAAAAATCAGCATTAGCCATCTTTTGAGCAGTAACATCAGCGGCAAATTTAACCACTTTGAAGGGTTTGCCATTCAAATCAAAAATCGGATTATAGGAGGCTTGGATCCACACCTCTTTACCGCCTTTACCTAAGCGTTTATATTCTTTTGATTCATATTCACCGCGATTTAGGCTGTCCCAAAAGGCTTTATATTCATGACTGAGTTTAAATTCTTGCTCAACAAACAAACTGTGATGTTGCCCTTGGATTTCTTCCAAGCTATAACCAACAGTATTTAAAAAGTTTTCATTGGCGCTAAGAATAGTGCCGTCCATATTGAACTCTATCACCGCTTGTGATTTGCCAATGGCATCAATTTGTCCAGAGAAATTAGCATTTTGTTGCTTTGTAGCGCTAACATCAGTGGCAAACTTAACCACTTTGAATGGTTTGCCATTTAAGTCAAAGATTGGGTTATAAGAGGCTTGTATCCACACCTCTTTGCCGCCTTTACCTAGGCGTTTATATTCTTTTGATTCATATTCACCACGATTCAGACTGTCCCAAAAGGCTTTATATTCTGGACTTAGTTTAAATTCTTGCTCGACAAATAAACTGTGGTGCTGTCCTTGGATTTCTTCCAAGCTATAACCGACAGTATTTAAAAAGTTATCATTGGCATTAAGAATGGTGCCATCCATATTGAACTCTATCACCGCTTGTGACTTACTAATGGCATTAATTTGTCCAGAAAAATCTGCGTTAGCCATTTTTTGGGCAGTAACATCAGTGGCAAACTTAACCACTTTGAACGGTTTGCCATTTAAGTCAAAAATTGGGTTATAAGAGGCTTGTATCCACACCTCTTTGCCGCCTTTACCTAAGCGTTTATATTCTTTTGATTCATATTCGCCACGATTCAGACTGTCCCAAAAGGCTTTATATTCTGGACTTAGTTTAAATTCTGGCTCGACAAATAAACTGTGGTGCTGTCCTTGGATTTCGTCCAAACTATAACCGACAGTATTTAAAAAATTGTCATTGGCATTAAGAATGGTGCCATCCATATTAAATTCTATCACCGCTTGTGACTTACTAATGGCATTAATTTGTCCGGAAAAATTAGCAGTAGACATTTTTTGGGCCGTAACATCAGTGGCAAACTTAACCACTTTATACGGTTTGCCATTTAGGTCAAAAATCGGGTTGTAGGAGGCTTGGATCCACACCTCTTTACCGCCTTTACCTAAACGCTTATATTCTTTCGATTCGAATTCGCCAAGATTTAACTTATCCCAGAAGGTTTTATATTCATCACTTTGTTTAAATTCAGGTTCAACAAATAAACTGTGATGTTGTCCTTGGATTTCGTCCAAACTATAACCCAAAGTATTTAAAAAATTATCATTGGCGGTAAGAATGGTGCCGTCCATGTTAAATTCAATAATTGCTTGTACTTTATTGATGGCATTCATCTGAGCTAACATGTCGGTAAATTGCAAGTCTTTAGCTTCTTTAGCTGAAATTTTTGTATCTTGGCTCATTTCGTTATATATCCTTTCGATTGAATGTTATCTATTAAATTAATTAAATCTAACAATGTGGAGGTAAAAACCTCGGTCCAAAACTTTTTATATGCCTATGTCTACGCTATTTTGCTGTAGGCCAAAAACATGATCTCGCAACTGTGCTAAACGAGTTTAAACAGCTATAGACAGAGTTATCATCAATTTCGCTATAGGGTTTCTATGGCTTTATCTTCAACTTGGTATAATTCGCTTTGATCTAACAGTGTTCGGCTGTTGAGTAAAATAATGAGTTTTTCTTCTACCAGGGCTAAACCTGCCAAAAAGCATCGGTCTATTTTATTGCCAAATTCTGGTGGCTTACGGATAGATTTGGCGCCGAATTTATAAACTTCGGATACGGCGTCTACTACTATGCCAACTACCATAGGTTTATCCGCTGCTTGATTACGTAAAATAATGGTGACGGTTTTTTCGTTATATACTAAGGCTTCTTGACCAAAACGCTGACGTAAATCAACAATAGGGATAATGGTGCCTCGAAGATTAATAACACCTTTAATATAATCAGGTTTATTGGGTAATTCAGTGACAGAACTCCACACTCGTATCTCTTGCACACATAAAATGTCAACGCCATACTCTTCACCATTGAGGATAAAGGTGAGATATTCTTGCTCTATTTCCATAAGATACTCCTTTAATAGCGTGACTAGTGCGCTTCAATGGCTTGCAGTGCTTGTACATTTAATAAGGTAACTACGTTGTCACCGACATTAATGAGGCCATCAATATAGTTTTGTGGGACACAACCACCAAAGTCTGGAGCGTTTTTAACCTCATCGTCTTCGCTATTAAGCACATCTGAAACAGCGTCAACAACGAAGCCAATAGTACGAAACTTGTCTTCACTTTCCACCTTTAAGACAATCACTACGGTTGTTTCACTATAATTCGCATCACCTATGCCAAATTTCAGCCTTAAATCGATGATTGGCACTATGATGCCACGCATGTTAATGACACCTTTTACATAATTAGGCGCATTGGGGATCTTGGTCGGATTTTCCCAGCTTCGTATTTCTTCTACACATAAGATGTCGACAGCATACTGTTCTTGCGCAAGAATGAAGGCGAGGAATTGTTTACCGCTACTGATAAAGTCAATGCCTTCGAGGTTATATTCACCTTCCATCGGTATTTCGGCAGCAAGTGCTTGAATATCCATTAAGAACTCACTCCCTCTAACTGTGGCTTTTTGGCTAGCTTAACTTGTTGAGCTCTTTGGGATTTTTTTAACGCCATTTGGATCATTCCGGGAATATCTAAAATCATAGCAACGGAGCCATCACCTAAAATGGTAGCACCTGAAATACCATCCACCTGCTGATAGTTTTCGTTGAGGCTTTTAACAACAACCTGCTGCTGAGCCAATAAATCATCAACCATTAAGCCAACTTTTTGCCCATCGGCTTCAACAACCACTAATAGCGCGTTACTTATTTCTTTATTTTCAGCCGGTATATTAAATAAATTGTAAATAGGGATAATTGGTACATTATCTTCTCGTAACCGATACAAGACCATATCGCCGGAGACACGATTAACTAACTGTTCTTTTACTTGTAATGACTCAACAATAGTGACCAGCGGGATAATATAGACTTCACTGCCAACCTTCACCAACTGACCATCCAAAATAGCCAAGGTAAGTGGCAAGTAAACTTTAAATTGACTGCCTTTACCCGGTTCTGATTCAATTTGAATTCGGCCACCTAACGATTGAATGTTCTTTTTAACCACATCCATGCCGACACCACGACCAGAGATATCGCTGAGCTCTTTTGCCGTAGAAAAACCAGGTTCAAAGATCAAGTCAAAGACTTGGCTTTCACTTAAGGTGGTATTGGCATCGACAATGCCTTTTTCTAGTGCTTTTTCAAACACAGCTTGGCGATTAATACCGCCGCCATCATCATTGATTTCGATAACAATATTGCCACCTTGATGATATGCAGCCAAGGTAATGGTGCCCTTTTCAGCTTTACCATTGGCAAGTCGAACTGCTTTTGATTCAATGCCATGGTCAACCGCGTTTCTGACCAAATGCACCAAAGGATCGCCAATTTGTTCCATCACTGTTTTATCTAATTCAGTTTGTTCGCCATCAATAACTAGCGTTATCTCTTTACCTGTTTTCTTTGATAAATCATGTACCAATCGAGGGAAGCGATTAAAAACAAAGCTAATTGGCAGCATGCGAATGCGCATGACACTTTCTTGTAGTTCTTTGGTATTTTGTAACAACTGCTCTAAACCAGTAGTCAAACGAGCAAGTTTGGACATCTCAAAATCATTACCTAATTCAGACAACATCGACTGTGTAATAACCAGCTCTCCGACTAGGTTTATTAAACTATCAACTTTATCAACACCAACACGTATTGAACCTGAATCATTTTTAGCTTTTTGAGATTTTTTTTCTTGAGTAATACTGACTGCTGTAGAAGGATTTTGCTTGGCAAGTGGTAGCTCAACCATTTCATCATGCAAAGGAGTTACCAGTGCTTTTTCATCTTGATTATCAATTGGTTTTTTAGTTATGGTAAGCTGACATTCATCTTCTACCCATTCAAAAACTTCCTTAATATCATCTTCATTTGCTGATGTTTTGATGGCTAATGACCAGCTCAAATACAAGGCTTCTGCATCAAGTTCAAGTAGTGACGGAATATCCTTGCTGTGCGCTTCAAGGCTCACTTCACCTAATTCAGATAAGGCATTAAATAATAGCAGCGGATCGTTACCGGTTTGAACTAAATGAGGCTCAGGAACAAAAGTAATTAACCAGGTGGCATTGGTGTTATTTTGTTGATCACTTGTTTCATTACTTAGCTTACATTTAGACTCGGAATTGCTATGGTCTAGTGCTAATTCAAGCCGCTTGGCTGTCGCTAAAATATTACTATTATTACAAGTTTCTTCATCACGAATGGCTTCAATAAGCATACGCAGGCAGTCTACAGAAACTAATAAAAGTTCTATGTCTGGCTGAGCAACCTCTCTGCGACCATCACGCATTTCATCAAGTAAAGTCTCGACTAAGTGAGTAAACTCAGTAACTTCATTAAAGCCAAAAGTGCCCGCTCCTCCCTTAATGGAGTGTGCGGCTCTAAAAATAGCATTGATGCTGTCATCATCACCTTGCTGCAAATTGAGCAGGCTAGTTTCCATCAACTCAAGCCCTTCTAAACTTTCTTCCAAAAAGCTAGGAATAAACTGAGAGAGATCAATACTCATAGTAAGTTACCGTATGACACGCTTAATAGTGGCAAGTAGTTTCTCTGGATTAAAGGGTTTCACTAACCAGCCAGTGGCTCCGGCTGCTTTGCCACGCATCTTCATATCAACTGAACTCTCAGTTGTTAACATTAAGACCGGCGTAAATTTAAAAGACGGTAATTTTCTCAACTCAGAACACAAGGTGATACCATCCATGATCGGCATATTGACATCCGAAATAACCAAATCAAAACTATTAGATTTAGCCTTAGAAAGTCCCTGTTGACCATCCCTAGCCTCAATCGTGTCATATCCAGCACTTTTTAAGGTAAAACTCACCATATCGCGAATAGAGTTAGAGTCATCGACCACTAAAATTTTTGACATTTTTTTTCCTATGAAATAATTACAAACCGCACAATGCTAGCTAGACAAAGACTGATTTAAAACAGCGTCGTTAAGCCCTAACTGCTTAACACCTGCTTTGATAACTTGAGACTGGCATTGCCAAATGAGTTGTTTATTTTGAGACTTGATATAATTGACTGAAGCCAGCAGTAGCTGTACGCCTACAGTATCAATGCATTGAACATTGCTATCATCAAATTCAATAATATCTTGATGTTGAATTTCAGCTAATAATGAGGTTTTACAATCATCAACATAAGCAATTGTTAACTGTTCGGGCAATGTAAACATATACGGAAACTTCCTTATTCTCTATAGAACAGACATACAACAACATGCGATCAACATGATATAGATCAAGCTAAAAATTTTATTTGTAAGATATATTGAGCGGTTACCTTTGTCTATTGCATTTTTTCTCGGCTTGACCAATATTAGCCGTGCGGTATATTTTTTAACCTAAAACAGGTTACTCTTTTTCCACATCAAATGTAAGCGCTCTCATTGAAGGTGCCATTCAGTACCATATCCTAGCTATATATTAATTTCATGAATATACATCAATTTATGATATTAGAAATCACTCTCTACTTGCCGTTTTTATTGAACAAAACACCAATATAACTAAGATGATTTGAAGTTACTTTAAGCTTATATATCCTGCTTAATTAAAATAAAATTAACTAAAAAATAACTTTTCGAACGATTGAAATATTTAGTTACATTTGAATTACGAACTAGTTACAAATGTTAATGACCTTTTGCATTCGATTAATTTATCCATTGATTTGCTACTCAGCAGACTTTAAGATGAAAAATTAATGATTATGCTAGTACCGAGTAATAATATGAAAATACCAAACCAGGTTGTTGAGTGGTTTGAAAAGATGAAAGGTGATTATGAGCAAAGTGTACAATCGGTATTAGATCGATTTGAACGCAATAATACCGATCAACAAAAGAGATATGACCAGGCAATGCTGGAAAATTTCTCTAACTTAAAACAAGCGAATAAAGCACAGCGAGAGCAATACGATAAACAAGTATCGCAGTTACAAATTGATGTCACTTATTATAAGCAACAGGTAGCCCAGCAACAGCAGGCTATTATGCAATTAAATACCCGCTACGATGCAGTAGTGAGCTCTTTGCTTATTGGAAATAATAAAAATAGTGATATAAAAGACATAAATTCTGAAGATATGTTGGTTGAATCGGTAGGGCATAAAACCATCGCAAATGATTCGGTAGCAAGTAAACAGATTATCAACAAAATAATGCCGGTAACATCCGCAGAAAACAGCAGCGAATTAAACATCCCCGATAAGAAATTAACTGACGATCTAGTGCCTATTGCCATGGAGCCAGCTAACAAACCTAATAAACTTGATACTAACAATACTTTGTTTGAGCAAGCGCTATTATATCGAGATGAAAATGAGTTTGAGCAGTCCTTTTCCTTATTCGAGCAAGCAGCCCAATCTGGACATTTGAAAGCTATGGGTGCTCTGTGTCGTTCTTATTTTCTCGGCGAAGGCATAGAAGAAAACCATCCCATAGGACTAGCTTGGCTCATTAAAGCAGCGGAGCAAGAATTACCGCAAGCCGTTAGCAAAGTTCAACAGTTTCAAGAAAATGAACCTGATTTATATCAACAAGCCTTAGCAATATCGCTCGAGTAAAGTAAATATACTCATGACCAATGGGCTTGTTAATGAAAGCTCTGATTTAAAAAATTGACGTCCGCAAAAGCTAGCCATGATGAGTTTATCAATCTCTTCCAAAAAGGCGCTTTACCTGTGATATGTTTGAGCTGTACATTACGGCTGAAGGCGCGAAATTGGCATTGATAATTTGCTAAAGTACGAATACAACCTCTTGCATTAACTAGTTGTTTTATCGTGTCATTAGGCTAATATTTCCTTCATAACTAAGCAAAAGGACAGCGCTAACATGACTAAACCTACCCCGCAATTATCAGTACCTAAACGGTTCCCGTCGGTTAATTATCTTTCACTTACTATCGCCGCAATATGTGCCTTGTCATCAGTAAGTGCTTACAGCCAAGAAACAGATAAAGAGCGTATCAAAAATTTAGAGCAGCGCTTACTTGAGTTAGAGCAACAGGTACAAAAAAGCCAAAATTCAACACAAGCAGCAGTTAAAGAAACGAAAGCCGCGGCGAACAAAAAAACGCTAGTCATACCCAAAAGTAAACAACGTCCTAGTCATGATTTTGAAGCTCCTGATAAAAGCATTGAACTTAGTAATAGTGATACCACGCTACAACTGGGTGGACAGATTTGGTTAGACGCTATTTATAACAATGGAGAAATGACTAACCGTGCGGGTTTTCAAACATCTTCAATTGCCTATGAAAACGATGTAACTAAAGACAATACGCTATTTCATGTTGGTCCTTCTAATTTGTTTGTTAAAAGCTTTACGCCTACGCAATATGGCGCTATGACCACCCGCTTTGAATTTGATTTGTTTGATGACCAAGGTAATGCAGGTATAAACCTCACACATATCTGGGGCGAAATAGGAGATTTTGGTGCAGGCCAAACCTTTACTGGTTTTATGGATATTAATGCTTTCCCTAATATATTAGATTTTTGGGGGCCAAACTCCATGGTATTTTCTCGCCAACCTCAAGTTCGCTACAGCACAGCCATAAGCAAAAAGTCTCGCATCATGTTTACTATTGAAAAATCATCGAGCGACTTTGCCGTGCCTAAAAATGCGAGTCGTGCTGGTTATGATGATGTCACTGAATTACCTGATTTTACTGCCTCTTATACCTACAGTGCTGATTTTGGCTACATAAAGTCGGCTGTTATTCTTAGAAAACTAGGTTATGAAACGGCGACAACTAAAGATACAACAATGGGTTGGGGCCTTAATATTTCCGGCAATGTATCACTAACGCCTGACGATTCTGTGCAATTTCAATTGGCACATGGCGAAGGTATTGGCCGTTATATTAATGATACATGTTGTAGTTATTACGCAGATGATACAGGCGGCGTTGATGGCGGATTAGATGCTAATGGTGACTTAACCGCAATCCCTGTTACGGCCGGCTACGTTTATTATAACAAGCAATGGAATAAAAAATGGAGTAGCGCCATTGGTTATAGTTACCTCAGCGTAGATAACCTCGTGACTCAAAAAGAGAAAGCATTAAAAAATAGTACCTATACCAGTACCAACCTTATTTGGTATCCGACGACTCAAGTTAAGGCAGGTGTTGAGGTACTTTACGGTGACGTACAAAGTAATTCTGGCTTAGAAGCTGATAATTATCGCCTGCAATTGTCTGTTGGTTTTAAATACTAATATTGGAATCTGATATTAATCATGGAATATAAAATGAAAGTGACTAACTATACGGTAATTTTTTTGCAGCTAATGGTATTGGTCTTTGTCAGTCCAGCTTTTGCCAAAACAGTTCAGCGAGTAGACATACAGCAAGTATTAGATGAGGCTTACCATAAATTTAAAAATGATAACTCAGGTAACAATGCTGATTATATTCCGGCATTAGCCAAAGTAGACTCAGCCTATTTTGGTTTAGCGTTAGTGACCAACGATGGCAATATCTATAGCAAAGGCGATGTTGACCAAGCCTTCTCAATTCAATCTATCTCTAAGGTATTTACGCTAGCACTGGCAATGGAGCAAAAAGGCCCCCAAGTGATCTTTGATAAAATTGGTGTTAACGCCACAGGTTTAGCATTTAATTCAATCATAGCCATAGAGCAAAATCAGGCTCGCAGTGTTAACCCTTTGGTGAACGCTGGCGCTATCGCTACGGTAAGCTTACTTGACGGTAAAGACGACAAAACTAAATGGTCTGCACTTTCTTCTTGGTATGATCAATTTGCTAACCAAAAGCTACCCGTTTTAGAAGAGGTCTATCAATCAGAATCTGATACCAATGGTCGTAATCGTGCTATTGCTCAGCTATTAACTGCTTATAATAGATTCTATGGCGATGTTGATTTAAACCTAGATTTGTATACTCGCCAATGTTCTGTTGCAGTTACCGCTAAAGACCTGGCTGTGATGGCATCAGTATTTGCTAATAATGGTGCTCACCCGATAACAGGTAAACAGCTAATGAGCAGTGGCAATGTCTCACGTGTACTTGCAGTAATGACAACAGCAGGCTTATATGAAAACAGTGGTCAATGGGCTTATCAAGTGGGTTTACCCGCTAAAAGTGGTGTTGGAGGAGGAATCATTGCGGTATCTCCAGGGCAATTCTCTGTTGCTGTTTTCTCCCCTAAACTTGATGCTGCGGGCAACAGCATACGTGCACAAAAAGCGATTGACTATATCGGTGAAAAACTTAACGCTAATATTTTTTAATCAAGCTATTGCATAAAAAAGTACAGGGCTAAATTAGCAACAACTGAACCAATCATTATCTAAGTTCATCCTCAGCATTATCAAAGCAGCCTGATTCATATTAGGCTGCTGCTTATAACTAATCTCACCCTTAGCAAACAATATTTAACCTTACTTTATATATGGTTAATAACCTCCCGCTGCCTAAATTTCAGCTAGCATTACTTAGCGCTGATTTTTTGATCTACATCATAACGGCTTTATAACTTAGGCGTAAACTGTGACATATTGTCGCAGCTGTTGTTTTTTGCTGCATAACTATTTATAAAACCAAAGTTATGGATGCTTGATGTTATATAGTCTCTTAAAGCAGTTTTCCAATAAAGTATCAGCAACACTAGTTCAAGTACTAGTGCTCACCCTGTGTGTTGTTTTGCCAGCACAAGCGCTTTTTGTTAGCCCACCAAAAGATCCAATGCCGCTAATTAAAAAGATATTCCCTGAACAAACAAGAATTAGTGACAAGCAAGCCAGTAAAGAAGGTGGTTCATTAGTTTGGACCATTTATACCCAAGGAACTAAAGACGAAGAAATCCTCGGTTATGCCTTTGAAACGAATGATTTAGCTAAAATACCTGCCTATTCAGGCGAACCCGTTAATATGTTGGTGGCTATCGACCCCGAAGGTACTTACCTTGCTGCAAAGGTATTAGAGCATCATGAACCTATTATTCTCGCCGGTATTCCAGAAAGTAAACTGCACGCTTTTACTGACCAATACTCAGGTTTAAAAGTAAGTGACCGTCTCAAAGTTGGTGGTAACCAAACTGAAGGTATTGTTCATATTGATGGTCTATCGGGCGCAACAGTAACCGTTATGGTGATGAATGTTGGCATTGTTAAATCCGCCACTATTGTCGCCCGTGAGCTCGGTATTATTAGCGCCAGCCAAGAAGCTATTCAACCAATGGGTACCATCTACCCTGAGGTTTTTGAAAAATCTGATTGGACAACACTTACCGGTGATGGCTCAATTCGCAAGCTGTATTTAAACCGAAAAACTGTTGATGATGCTTTTGTTGGTACTGATGCAGAGCATGTTGAAGAAGCCAGCAGTGAAGAGAAACAAGACATGTTTGCTGAGGTATATTTTGCCCAATTAAATATCCCTACTATTGGTCGAAACTTACTCGGCGATAGTGAATATGACTATGTAATGTCGTCATTAAAACCGGGAGAGCACGCCTTAATATTAATGGGCTCAGGTTATTCGTTTAAAGGCTCAGGTTATGTGCGCGGCGCAATTTTTGACCGCATTCAAATACAGCAAAATAACGACGCCTTCGCTTTTAGGGATTTAGACCATAGCCGCGTGCCTGATATTTATATTGATGGTGCTCCTGACTTCAAAGAACGTTCAATCTTTATTATTCGTGAACATCATGCATTTAACCCCGCTTCAGACTGGCAGCTAGAGTTACTGGTTCGCCGTCAAACGGGACCGCTAGAAAGTATCTTTACCAGTTTTAAAGCTCAATACCATACCTTAGATAAATACCTAGATCGTCCTGCACTGATTATGCCTGAGCCTGAATTAACACTTGTTCAACAAGTGTGGCAAGAAAAAGAAGCAGAGGTAATCATACTGTTCATTTTGCTTACCGTTGTGATGATGAGCTTATTCTTCCAAGACATTTTAGTGCGGCACCCAACCTTTATGCACAATTTCCGTCACTTGTTTTTAATTATCACCGTAGTATTTATCGGTTGGTCATGGGGCGGTCAGCTCTCTGTTGTAAACGTATTTACCTTCTTACAAGCCTTTATGTCTGACTTCTCGTGGGACTTATTCTTACTTGATCCGGTGATCTTTATATTATGGGGCGCTGCCGCCGTTAGCATGATTTTATGGGGCCGTGCGGTTTACTGTGGCTGGTTATGCCCTTTTGGTGCTCTGCAAGAATTAATGAACATCTTTGCTCGCTACATCAAGATCCCACAATTTGAATTACCTTGGGCTGTACACGAGCGTCTATGGGCAATTAAATACCTCATTTTATTAGCGTTATTTGCCTTATCAATGGAATCACTATCTCTTGCTGAAACCTTCGCTGAAGTAGAGCCATTTAAAACCACCTTCTTATTAAAATTCGATCGCGAATGGCCATTTGTTCTTTACGCCAGTGCCTTACTTTTCATCAACATTTTCAATCGTAAGTTCTTCTGTCGTTACTTGTGTCCATTAGGCGCAGCACTATCAACCAGTAACAGCATTAGATTATTCAGCTGGTTACGTCGTCGTCCAGAATGTGGTCAACCATGTAAAACCTGTGCTAAAGAATGTGAAATTCAAGCAATCGATCCTAATGGCGTCATTAATATGCGCGAATGTCATTACTGCTTAGATTGTCAGGTGACTTATTTCAACGAAGAAAAATGTCCGCCTTTGAAAAAATTAGCAAGAAAGAAAGCGCGTTTCGTTGAAGAGAATAAAGCAAGAGAAATACCCGCGATCAATGTTGGCTAGGCCATCAATTCTGCATAAAAAGTTTTAGACAAGTTTAATTAAATTAAAAAGCAAAGTGGAGAAAACCAATGAGTAAAGAAGAGTTAGCATTAGATAATGACTCCAATGAAGTGAAATTGGAAGATGAAGGACGCCGTAAGTTTTTCGGTAAAACTGCACTAATCGGCGCAGGCGCTATTGCCGCACCAATGACTGCAGCAATGTTTGCAACTACCGCTAAAGCACGCGCAAAAGAAGCTGGCTTAAGCCCTGTTGTTCATCCAGGTGAACTAGATGAATATTACGGTTTCTGGTCAGGTGGTCATTCAGGTGAAGTACGTATTATGGGTATCCCATCAATGCGTGAGCTAATGCGAATTCCTGTATTTAATACTGATTCTGCTACTGGTTGGGGTTTAACTGACGAATCTAAGCGTATTAAAGGCGACAGTGCTGATATCATGATGGGTGATTCTCATCATCCTCATATGAGTATGACTGACGGCCGTTACAATGGTAAATACGTATTTATCAATGATAAAGCCAACTCTCGTGTTGCGCGTATTCGTTGTGACGTGATGAAATGTGACAAGATGATCACAGTGCCAAATGTACAAGCAGTACATGGTTTACGTGTTCAAAAAGTACCACACACAAAGTATGTTTTTTGTAATGGTGAATTCGAAATTCCAATGAAAAACGACGGTAAAGGCGGCATGAGAGATGTTAGTACTTACCGTTCGTTATTTAACGTTATCGATGCAGAGAAAATGGAAGTTGCTTTCCAAGTAATGGTTGATGGTAACTTAGATAATACCGATGCTGATTACGACGGAAAATACTTCGCCTCTACTTCATATAACTCAGAAATGGGCATGAACTTAGGTGAAATGATTTCTGCTGAACGTGACCATGTTGTTGTATTTAACATCGCACGTTGTGAAGCTGCGGTTAAAGCGGGTAAATTCAAAACTTACAATGGTAACAATGTACCTGTAGTTGACGGCCGTAAAGGCTCTGACTTAACGCGTTACATCCCAACTCCAAAATCTCCGCACGGCATAAATGCTTCACCAGATGGTAAGTACTTTATGATCAACGGTAAGTTATCTCCAACAGTATCTATTATCCAAATTGATAAATTAGACAGCTTGTTTGCCGATAAAATCAAACCTCGTGATACTGTTGTTGCTGAGCCAGAATTAGGTTTAGGTCCATTACATACAGCATTTGATAACAAGGGTAATGCTTATACAACGTTATTCTTAGATAGCCAAATTGCTAAATGGAATATCGAAGAAGCGATTGAAGCGCATAACGGTAAAAAAGTTAACTACATCCGTCAAAAATTAGATGTTCATTACCAACCAGGTCATAACTCGACTTCATCGGGTGAAACCCGTGATGCCGATGGTAAATGGTTAGTGGTATTATGTAAGTTCTCTAAAGATAGATTCTTACCTGTTGGTCCATTAAAACCAGAAAATGATCAGTTAGTTGATATTTCTGGCGATACCATGAAATTGGTACATGACGGTCCTACTTTCGCAGAACCACATGACGGTACCATCATTCATCGCTCTAAAGTTAAACCTGCCAAAGTATGGTCACGTGATGACTCTATTTTCGCTGAAACGTTAGCAATAGCGAAGCGTGATGGCGTTGACACCATGAGTGACAACAAAGTTATTCGTGACAAAAAAGATCCTAAGAAAGTGCGTGTTTACATGACTTCAGTTGCACCAACTTATGGTATGAGTGAGTTCACCGTTAACTTAGGTGATGAAGTAACTGTAATTGTTACTAACCTTGATATGGTTGAAGATGTTACCCATGGTTTCTGTATGACTAACCACGGCGTACAAATGGAAATCAGTCCTCAACAAACTGCTTCTATTACCTTCACCGCTAACAAACCTGGCGTACAATGGTACTACTGTAACTGGTTCTGTCATGCACTACATATGGAAATGCGTGGTCGTATGTTCGTTGAAGCTTAGGCTTTAACACAACGACAACTTCGTCATTCCTGTTGTCTCTTAAGCCGGAATCTAAAAGCCCATTATTTATAGTGGGCTTTTTTATGCCTGTTAGTAAACAGAGTGAGTTATGTCACTAAATTGTACTAAACAAGCATGGGAATAGCGCCCTAGACCAAAACATAATAATTTTAATTACCTAGTCACATAAGTTATACGATATATCGCGTCCTAAACAAAAAATATAAATAGCCACGACATTACAAGTAAATGTTACATTTTCATCAGCTATAAATGACACTTATTTAATCGAGATCAACTGTACTTCACTTGAACAATGATATGCTGCACTGAGTTACCCTTAATAGAATAATGACCTTGCTACTCTTCAAAAAAACACTAGCCCTATTGTTCGTTATCATCAGCTTTTCTAGCCTGCAGCTACAGGCGAAAGAAATTCAATTATCACCTAACGATGATCTACAAAAAGTCCTTGATGACAGTCAAAATGGTGATGTAATTACCTTAGCTGCAGGTAAGTATTTAGGTAACTTTATTATCACCAAGCAAATTACTTTACGCTGCAATATTGTAGGTGAAGCTATTATTGATGCTCAAGGTAAAGGTCATGCTATTCGTTTAAAAAATTCGGATACCACCATAGAGAACCTATCCATCATTAATTGGGGTGATGATCTTACCGAGCAAAATTCAGGTATCTATTCTCACGATAAAATAAACAATGAAAAAGTCCAAAATTTAGTTATTAAAAATAATATTTTAACCGGTGATGGTTTTGGTATTTGGGTTAATCAAGCCACTAAAGCCACTATTGCCAATAACCGTGTTAAAGGTAACTTAGCCTTACGCTCTTCCGATAGAGGTAATGGTATTCAAGTTGCTAATGTTACCCACAGCTATATTTTTAATAATGAAATCAGTGAAACACGTGATGGTGTTTATGTCATATCTAGTCAAAATAATATTATCGAACAAAATACCGTGCATCATTTACGCTATGGCGTGCACTATATGTATTCGTACGATAATACTGTAAAAAACAATGTTGCTTACAGCACCCGTGCGGGTTATGCCTTAATGAGTTCTCGCCGCTTAACCATTACCGGAAACAAAACAACCGACAGTGAAGATTATGGTTTTTTACTCAACTTTATTACTCAGTCGACCTTTAGTCATAACCATATTAAGAATGTTTGGACTAAACCTGAAAACAAAGTACTTGGCCGTGATGGTAAAGGATTATTTGTTTACAACTCAGGTTACAACACAGTAAAACACAATATTATCGATACCGCAGAAATAGGTATTCATCTAACGGCTGGTTCTGAAAACATCAAAATATTCGGTAATAGCTTTATCAACAATCCCACGCAAGTAAAATATGTCTCTAATAAAAAACAAGAATGGAGCCAAGATGGTCAAGGTAATTATTGGAGTAATTATTTAGGTTGGGATATGGACAATAATGGGGTCGGCGATACTATTTTTGAGCCAAATGATGGCATTGATAAGCTTGTATGGCAGTACCCCGAAATGAAAATGATTATGGACAGCCCTGCTATTTTAATTTTACGTTGGGTGCAGCGTCAATTTCCGGTATTAAAACCACCGGGAGTTAAAGACAGCTTTCCGCTAATGAGTGCACCGACATTATCTTTTCGAGAGTCTAATCAAGAACCGAACATTGAAAAAAATAATGAGCAAGTGACTAACGAACTTGCTATAGCCGCGAGTAAATCTGCGCAGCCCGCTAACAATACTCACGCAAGCTTGAAGGAATAATCTTATGAATACCCCTGTTGTATCACTGAGTAATGCCGGTAAAAGCTACCAGCAACTCGATGCCTTAAAGTCTGTGACTATGCACTTAAATCAAGGCGAAGTTATGGGCTTATTTGGCCATAACGGTGCTGGTAAAACCACCATGATGAAGCTTATTCTTGGTGTTATTTCTCCAAGTCGTGGCAACGTTGAAGTAATGGGCATGGCTCCAGATTCAAAAGAGGCGTGGCACACTCGAAGTAAAGTAGGTTACTTACCTGAAAATGTTAGTTTCTACGAGCAGTTAACCGGTTTAGAAGTGCTGACTTACTTCGCTAAACTTAAAGGTTTTAGTAAAAAACAAGCGATTGATTTACTTGAGCAAGTAGGTATTACCCATGCAATGAAAAGACAGGTAAAAACCTACTCAAAAGGCATGCGACAACGTTTAGGTTTAGCACAAGCTTTTATCGGTGAGCCTAAGTTATTACTGCTTGATGAGCCTACTGTCGGTTTAGATCCCATTGCTACCCGTGATTTTTACAAAACCGTTGATCAACTAAAGTCTAACGGTTCAAGTGTCATTTTATGTTCACACGTTTTACCTGGTGTTGAGCAACATATTGATAGAGCAATGATATTATCAACCGGACAATTACTTGCTATGGGCACATTAAAAGAATTGCGCCAGCAAGCGGCTTTACCTGTCGCCATAAAGCCTTCCGGCTTAAACGGATCAGTAGCTAATGACAGTAAACTTAATCGCTTTTTAAGTGAAAATTGTCCTCAAACCCTAATGGTACCTGAACATGAAAAGCTTAGCGTATTAAAGCAGTTGCTTAGTCATGATACTTTAGAGGACTTGCAGGTTGAAACCGCTAATTTAGAGCAAGTTTATCAGCACTTTCTGTCATTACATGAACTCTCCGCACATGGGAAGCAACATGAGCTCGGTTTACAGGCAAAAGGAGAGCAAAGCTAATGAGACAAATACTTACCGTTGCTAATAAAGAATTTCAAGATGGCCTAAGAAACCGCTGGTTAATTTCTATCACCTTGATTTTTGCGTTACTGTCTATTGGTTTAACTTATTTTGGTGCTGCCGCTTCAGGGGCCGTTGGTGTTGCGTCGTTATCAACCACTGTCGCCAGCTTAGCGAGTTTAGCTGTGTTTCTGATACCACTCATTGCCTTACTACTTAGTTACGACAGTTTTGTTGGTGAGCAAGAGAGTGGCACCTTATTATTACTGCTTACCTACCCATTAAGTAAAAGCCAGTTATTACTAGGCAAGTTTATTGGCCAAGGTGGAATTATCGCCTTAGCAACCCTCTTGGGATTTGGTTCATCGGCGGTATTACTTTATATCCAACTCGGTGATCCTGATGTATTAACAAGCTTTTCGGTATTCATATTCAGTGCTGTGTTACTCGGTCTAAGCTTCACCGCTATCTCATACCTTATTAGCTTATCCGTCAGTGAAAAGTCTAAAGCGGCAGGTTTTGCCCTTATTACTTGGTTTTTGTTTGCACTCGCCTTTGATTTAGCCTTATTAGCACTGCTAGTTGGCGTTGAAGAAGGTTTAAGCCAGAGCGGGTTAACTCAGCTGATGATGCTTAACCCTGCTGATATCTTCCGCTTGGTGAACCTTTCAGGGCTTGATAGTAGTGATGTTAACGGCGCACTTGCTGTGGCGATTAATGCCAGCTTATCGCAAGCACAATTGTTTACCGCACTTTTTGCTTGGGTTGCTCTGCCCTTAACTCTTGCTATATTTATTTTCAAAAGGAAAAAACTGTAATGCCTACCATTTCTAAAACACTTGCTGTGCTATTTTTAATGCTAACGCTTGGTGCTTGTTCAGACGATTCAGCACAACAAGAAGTTATTCATAAAGCCGTCGCCATGGAAAGCAGCGATGAATGTCACTTATGCGGTATGTTAATCACCCATTTCGATGGCCCAAAAGGTGAAATTTTCCGTAAAGAGCAAGCTGAGAAGGTTTTTAAATTTTGCTCAACTCGAGATATGTTTAGCTACTACTTGGATCCTGAAAACAAACGCAATGTCAGCCAAATTCTTGTGCATGATATGAGTAAAATGCCTTGGGGCAGCGACAGTATTGATGATAAATATTTCATTGATGCCAAAACTGCTTGGTTTGTAACTGGCTCTGAAAAAACAGGCGCTATGGGTAAAACCTTAGCTAGCTTTAGTTTAGAGACAGATGCAAAAGCCTTTGCTAAAGAGTTTGGTGGTAAGATATTAAGCTTTAAAGACGTCAATCAAGACAGCCTTTGGTAAACACTAACAAAACTTCAGTTAGTTGTTATTTGCTGACCTAAACATTCATGTTCATTTTCATTTTCACGGGTCAGCAAAATTCTTTACTGGTAAATTATAGCTGATCTACTCGATAGCCCTTAGCTTTTAACAACGCCAGCAAATTTTTATCACCAATGAGGTGCGCTACGCCAACTAAAACAAATTCTTTATCACTGCTTTTACCGTTACCTGCAAACATACGTTCAATATGCGGAACCCAATTACGGTTTCTATCGGTAAGCAATGTTCTGATTGTTTTTGGATCATCTAACATTGGTTTAATGGCGAGCTTGTTAAGTTGTTGTTCATCCCCTGCACGCCATGCCTTAAGTAAGCCTAAAAACATCGATTTAAAGTCTTTCATTTGCTCAAGGTTTGATTTGATAAAGCGATCTTCATTGCCAGCTCCCATCTCAGCAATCATGTTCATTTGAAAATCAGCACTTTCCAAGTATGCAATGCCTTTACTATCTCTGCTCGCTTGTTTGCTATAGAAAATATCAACACCTTCTCCTGAGAGTTGTGCGTGTTGCGCTTCTATCATTGCTAACATAGTCACCAAGAACCCCGGTTTGAACCGTTCAAACATGGCAATATCTACGCCTAGGCCCGAAATATATTTTCCCAGCTGCTGATGGGTTCTTTTTGATAAAAAATCACCAATCGTTTTTCCATTACCGTATGACATTTTCTGCATCATTTTCATTTGAAAAGCAGTATCGCCAGCGTCGGGTAATTTGGTTTCTAAAACAATGCTATCACTCTTGTTATACGCTTCATTAAATTCAGTAGGTAATGGGAATTCTGATGCCGGTAAAATATGCACAGTACCACCAATATATATATGGTCATTACCCTTGCTGACCTTCCACACTGACGATTTTGCTAAAGCAGTTACTGATGTCAGACTCATCAGAAGTGCTGTAGCTAAAAATAAATATTTGCTGGTATTTTTAATCATAAAATATCCTTATCTTTTTCTGTAATAAAATGAATACATTGAAATTTTACTATTAATACCAATTTGATTAAATTTGTTCCCAACTCAGAGCTTTACTGAATGTTCAATAACAAGGAAAATTTGTTTAGGTCTAGTCATTCTAAACCACATAAATTTAACGACGTTAGTGCTCATTGAGTAAGCTCCCATAGGGCGAATTTAAAGGGGTTATATGCGGCGTTATTGATTTTGATAAGGGAATAACCATTCTCTTCAATCAATGCCTTGCCTCTAACCCCTTTAACTTTCGCTGAGTGGGAAAAAATTAATCAACTTGGTATAAGCTCTTTATATCGTATTGCTGCCAATTTTGTAAACAGCCATTTTTCTCATTTAAGAAGAACTGCTATTGAATTATTAATCCGCAGTTTTTGTAGGTTTACCTGTTCAAACCTTAAACCAATTGGTAGGCTAACGTTTTATTCTTATCGCGTTAACTACCTGTATTGATTAATTTACTGACGACAATAACATTGCCGATAAAATCATTATTACTGAGCCTACTGATACTCACTTCATTAGGTTGCAGTTCAAAGAAGAACCCTGTGGTTTATCATCATAGTTTTGATTTTTCTCAAATAACAACATACAGCTTCTATAAAAGCGACTCGAGTTTTTTTGATAGTCAAAGTTTAAGCCACTCACAAAGAAATCGCCTTGAAATCGCCATAGAGAGAAGCCTTAACAAGCAGAACTTTACTTATACTGATATCGACAACGCAGACATCATTGTTACTTACCACCTTGCTAAAGGTAATGGCCAAGACTATCAAAAATATAACAAGGCGATAAGGTTTTGCACAGCTTGTTTAAAAGCTAATGCTTGGCAAAAAGAGAACAATGATTGGTATGTTTATCGTGATGGCCTAATTTTAGACTTAGTTAATCCTAAAAATAATCGCTCCGTATGGCGCAGTATATACCCGCTGGAGTTTAAGGATAAAGACAGTAGTACAGAGCAAAATGAAAAAATAATGGAAGCTGTTGATATTATGTTGACGCAATATCCTGGGAAATAAAAACAGTCACGAGATTATTTATTTACCAAGTACTCTATTCAAGTCGCTTTTAGCGTTTTATAATACTCAACTCAAACAACATAAGACTATTACCTTTATATGAACTATCCAGATGACGAAACAGGCCAAGTATTAGCCGAAATGCACCAAGCAGGTATAGACTTGAGTCAATCACACGATGTGGTATTTTTTCATTTGTTTGAAAAAGAAGACCAAGCAAAAGCGATGCTTGAACATGTTAAAGAACACATGCCTGAAGTAAAATGTAATTTACACCCAGACGAAACGCCTAATGTTTGGGATCTAGATTGCACAGTTGTCATGACACCATCACACGAAGCTATCGTTGCACAAGAAGAAGCTTTTGAAAAAGTTGCTACTCAGTTTAATGGTTATACCGATGGCTGGGGGATTGAAGCTTAATTATTGCTTCTGAATAACGCTCATGTTTAGCTTTTATCTAAAAAAATACAAAATGTATGTCGCTATAGCGGCTCAATCTGTTGCCTTGTCTTTGTGTAAACGCCACGGCGAGCGGTTTAATCGCTATCGTCGAATATTTACCGGCCTGATTGTCGGCAGTGTTGGTGCTCGTGTAAATCTCACGGGTACTATAGATGCTGATACCGATATATTAATTATTAATCATCAAAGTATGTTTGATATTTTCTCTCTTGAAGAAGTGGTAGGTAATGATACTCGCTTTATTGGCAGAACAGGTATTATGGACAAGTGGCCAGTTTCTCGTATTGTCGATCGCGTTGGTCATATTACCGTTGATCAAAAAGATCGCCGAGCAATCATTACCTTGCTAAAAGACGTGAAGATTTGTAAAGGTAAAAAGGTAATCATATTCCCTGAAGGCACCCGCTCACAATCAGGTAAAATAGAACCGTTTGAAGCTGGTGCGAAGTTATTGGTTGAGAAGCTTAAACTTAAAGCGCAGCCCGTGGTCATTAAAAACATCTTAGACGTCTATAATGAATCTGCTAAAACGGCGACTTCAGGCACTATTGAAATTGAAGCTCTGCCAGCAATTATCATTAACGATGGTTGGTACGAGAAAACACAACAACAAATGAATGAAGTATTTAGCCAATAGTTAAAGAGCATTGGCTAATTAATTTACCTGTACACCCGTTACCATTCAAGATTCATGAGCAAATCCAGTACGCTTTATCTGTGCTGGCTTCTCTTATTGTGATTGTTAATTTCCCCCTTCAAATAAGCGGAAATCGGCTGTAACTCCGTTTTACAAAAACTTACATTGTTAGTACATTTACCAAACGGTAATTTTAATTTTAATCATCAATAATACTTCTAGTTTATATTTTATTAATATCTTGCATAGGACGCTACCCATGAAAATTTCTAGCATAGTAACTGCTTCATTACTTTCACTGTCATTACTTAGTACATATACAATTGCCCAAGATCAGCAACACAGTGTTGGTATAGTGGCTGGTGTTGCTGGTGGTGAATACAAAAACTCAACACAAGATGGTGATGGTTTTGCTCAAGCTTACTTTTTTTACAACTACCAAGCCTTAGAAAACTTTTCAGTTGAAGTCGCTTATAATACCGCTGCAGAGCTTAATATTTGGGAGTGTGAAGAAAAACACAATGATTCGTGGACATGTAGTGAAAACAACAAAACTATGTTTGGCATGCTTGCTAATGAGTTTGAATTAGATGGCTTTGTGGTAGCAATTAAAGGCCAAGCCCCTATTTCACAACGCAATAGCTTGTACGCGAAATTAGGTGCTCAATATTATGATTATGAATTTAGCCGCAATGGCAACCATCTAGAAGGTGAAGATGGAATAGGTGTTTTATTCGAAGCTGGTTGGCAATACCAGTGGGATATGGGTATTGGCATGAATGTTGGCTTACGTTACCAAGACATGGGTGAATTAACGCTGAAATCACAAAATGTCGGCATTAGCTACGCTTTCTAAAATGATTTCCTCTACCGCATTTAAGCGATAGATAACGTACTTTATTATTTATCTTTGCTCTTATCTTTACTCGGTTTTTCGACAATATGAAAGGCCGGTAAAGATACATGCCAATAGATAGCCGCTAAACGTAACAGTAACGCAGCAGACATTGATGTTACTATCGCTTGAGTTTCAGTCCAATTTAACCAATGTAATAAAACAAATAAACCACCGCCCAACATCGCTGCCAGCGCATAAATCTCCTGCCGTAAAATCATCGGAATTACGTTACATAATACATCACGAATCATACCCCCTGCCACGCCAGTAATTGTGCCTAACACGATAGCGACTGGGATTGGTGCGCCCAAATAGAGTGCCTTTTGTGTACCTAAAACGGCAAATAAAGCTAAACCTAAGGCATCTGCAATTAATAAAAAGCGTTTCGGAATTCGTTTCGGTTGTCTAATAAGGATGATAGTAAGTATGGCGGTTGTTAAGATTACATAGAGGTAATAAGGCTTCTCAACCCAAAATACTGGTGTTTGTAAAATAACATCACGAATAGTACCACCACCAACCGCAGTAACCGAGGCTAGAACCACTACACCAAAGGGATCAAGCTGGTAACGCCCAGCCATAAGCGCACCTGATAAGGCAAAAACAATAATGCCAAAAATATCTAAATAATAGAAAAGTTCATTCATGAAAAATCCAAATTAACTGTGCATGTTGCTTATTACTAGCTGCCAGCTTACTGCTAATATAATCAGTAATACCAAACTGCTGTAGATAGAAAAGTTTACTTTACTGGTCGCTTTTATAATATCGCGTGGCTCTGGTTGCCTGCCTAGATCATTAAAAGCTGCTTTACGTAATTTTTCTTGCTGATACATGGCGACTCCACCTAATCTTACCGCTAGCGAAAAAGCCAAAACGGAAATAACGAAATCATTATTGAGTTTAAAAAAATAACCTCGTGTTAAACGCCAAGATAATAAACTGCTTTGGCCCAGTGAATTAAGTAATATCAACAACGCCATGATACGGCTAGGTAACCATTGTAAAATTTGGGTGAACTGCTGACTAAAAAAACCAAAGTGCTTATATTGAGGTAATTTAGTATTCCAACAATAGTGCATTTCTAACATCAATCTATAACTTAAGGCAGCTAAAGGACCGAGGACCATAAAGAGAAAGCTCACCACGTAAATTTGCTGGACACTACGAAGCAATTGCATTTCAATCGCGGCTTTACTTAAACCAACCTGAGAAAGCTGCTCTGTTTCTCGTAACAGTATGGGATTGAGAGTTTGTTTCGCTAGATAGTTTTGTTTAGCCACTAACGCTTGCGCTATGGTTTTATTTATCTGCCCTAGGTTTAGACTGCCTAAAGCAAAATAAAGTAACAACCCTTGCCACATATATTCAACGGCAACAAAATCAGCGAATAACCATAGAATAATAACTATCGGTACCAAGGTGACCAGTAACGCTAATAAACCAGCAATGATTTGATGTTTTCGACTATTTTTACTGTTATTAACCTTATTACCCAGCTGTAAGCAATAAAACTGAAAAAAGCGTAACGGCTCGTGGGCAATAAAGTGACTAACTATAGACTTAATGATCAGTACTACCATGAGGATTAACACATGATAAGTAAAAGGCGTTAACTCGGTGAGTACTGTCATTGATTATCCTGTTTTTTGTTCTAAAGCTGAGTATTTAAACACTAGAGAATTAAAGGCTAAGAGTCTTACCTTTAAGCTGCTCTAACATATTAAGTACTAACTGCGATGAGTTAACCGCTGCTGTCTCTAAATACTCTTCAAAAGTATGTGGTGATTCTTTACCAGCAATATCTGAAAGTGAGCGAATAATAACAAACGGAGTTTTAAGCTGTAAACAGGCTTGAGCTATTGCTGCACCTTCCATTTCAACGGCGGCCATAGTAGGAAAGTTTGCACGCGCTTTGGCGACATCTTCTTCTTTAGTCATAAAGGTATCACCCGTTGTGATCAAACCTGTAATAGCTTTAATACTCTCTCCAGCAGTTTGACTTAATTGCTCAATGCCCAGCTCTGCTGCTTTAACCAAATCACTATGTGGCATAAATGCCGCCGGGTTTGCTGGTAGCTGACCTACTTCATAACCAAATGCAGTCAAGTCAACATCGTGATAACGAACTTCTGAGCTCACCACAATATCACCGACTTTTAATGACGCATCGAATCCGCCAGCAGAGCCGGTATTTACCACATAATCAACCTGAAAACGGTCAATTAATATTGCTGTTGCTAATGCAGCAGCAACCTTGCCAATGCCTGATTGAACAATAACAACATCACTGCCATCTAGTTGACCTTGGTGAAAAGTGTAACCTGCATGTTCAGTACTTTTGGCGTCAGTTAACTTTGCTTTTAGAATGGCTACTTCTGGCTCCATTGCGCCAATAATTCCTGCTTTCATGATAATTCCTAACTGTGTTTAATATTAAAGTTGATTAAGTGAAGATTGATTAAGTAAAAATGATAATTGCTCATTTAAGTTGTCTATGACAAATCATAGGTTATTTTACGCGTATTCTTGCAGACCATAAAAAATGAGGTTATCGATAAATTGGATGTTGTCTACCGACATACTGTTTGAGTTTTTTTGCGCTAACAATAATGTTGTAAGCGTCTTACCATCACCACCCGTTAAGATAATACGATCAACATCGCCTAGTTGCTGTGCTTGAACAATTGCTTGCTCAATCATACCAAGCGATGCAGCCCAACACGCGTTATTAACATTATCGGTAGTATTGGTACCAAAAGCTAAGCTTGCTACCGTTTTACTTTTTGCATGAACGAGAGTGCTATGACTTAAAATACTATTAAATAGCGCTTTAATACCCGCTAATATCCAACCACCTTGGTGTTGACCATTACTTGCCAGTAAATCAACTGTAGTCGCTGTACCCGCATCTATAATTAAAACATTTTGCTGTGGGTAAAGGTGTATTGTGCCTAATAACGCCAACCAACGATCAATACCTAAACTGCTTGGTTCTTGATAAGCTGAAACTAACGTATTTTTTTTCTGTTCACTGTGGATTTGTTTACAAGTGATTTTCTGCTCTGCACACCATTGTTCAAGCTCATTTGTTAATGCCGATTTAGCAACATTAGCTACAATTATTCGGCTAGCTCGGCTAAAGTGTTGCGTAAAATATGTGGCAGAAAAATCAGTGTTATTTAACTGCGTGGGCGTCGATATTTCACCCTCTATAAGTTGTACATACTTGGTTCGGCTATTGCCTATATCAATTAAAAAAATCATTCGTCCATCCTAAGACTTACTTCCCCGCCATAAACAGGTTTAACTTGGCCATCAACTTCTAACAGCAATGCCCCTTGGTTATTAACACCACGACAAATACCATGAGTTACCCGCTCTCCGGTAATTAATTTAACTCGCTTGTTTAAAAAGGCATCATGAGCGTGCCATTCTTCTAACATAGGCACTAAGCCCACTTGCTGATGTTGCTGTAATCGTTGATGTAAACAACTGATTAATTGTGCGCTGAGCGCATTTCTATCAATTTTTACTTTACTGTGTGATTGCAAGTCAGTCCATTTTTGTTCAATTAACTTACCTGCTTCTGCTGGCATATGCAGATTTAAACCTATGCCAATCACACAATGACTAGGCTCTAACGCCTGCCCTTCAAGATCAATTAAAATACCGGCCAGCTTTACACCATCAAGATAAATATCATTTGGCCATTTCAGCTGAACTTGTACATTGCTGTGAGCTTTTATTGCATCACTAACCGCTAATGCCGTCACTAAGCTTAATCCCATGGCTGCGGACAAACCTTGCTCTAAATACCAGTACATAGACAAGTAAATTTGCGAACCAAAAGGTGAAATCCATTGTCTACCACGACGACCTCGTCCAGCACTTTGGTATTCAGCTAAACAAACCTGTCCTGGCGATACTTGATTGGGCAAACGCCTCATTAAATAGTCATTGGTAGAATCAATTAAGCTATGTACTTCAATTAATGGCAAGTTGCTTTGTTTTTCATCTTGCTTATTCGCTTCATCAGCTAATAAATTGATAATCTTATCTTTCTCTAACAAATACAGCGGTTTCGCCAGCTTATAGCCTTTACCAGTAACACTGTAGATATCTAAGCCAATGTCAGTTAACACTTTAATATGCTTAGCGATTGCGGTACGGCTGATCCCCAACTCATCACCTAATAGCTGTCCTGAAACAAATTGACCTGACGCTAATGACTTAACTAAATGTTCTTTTACTGCTTTAGTCATTGCTATTCTCTCTCATAACATTACTCTCTCCGATAGGATTGATATCAGTCAGCGAGCTAAATGAACTTTCGCCTTGATGGGTAATCATGCGCACTTCGGGTGTTAAGGATACTGAGAATTGTTCTACTACTTTTCGCTGAACATATTTTGCTAAGCTAATAATATCAGCGCCAACATCACTACCATAATTAACTAACACCAATGCTTGTTGTTGATGAACACCAACATCACGATGTCGAAAACCTTTCAATCCGCTTTGATCTATTAACCAACCAGCAGCTAACTTAACTTGACCATCTTGCTGTGGGTAATTTGGTATGTTTGGATATCGTTGCTTTAATTGCATAAAGGTTTCTTCACTAACCACAGGGTTTTTGAAAAAACTGCCTGCATTAGGTAATGTCTTAGGGTCAGGTAATTTGCTACTACGTAAAGTGATAACTTGCGCCATGACCTCTTTCGCTGAACTATTTTTTGGTAAGACATCTAAACCTGCATAAGAGAGGTTTGCTTGCCACACTTTAGGAAATTTAAACGTTACCTGAGTGATCAAACCTTTGTTATAGCGATCTTGCTTAAAAACACTATCACGGTAGGCAAAGTTACATACATTTTTAGGTAGCGAAAGCAGTGTTTTACTAGCAAACTCATACCATTGAACTTCTTGACAATAATTCGAAAATTCTACGCCATAAGCACCAATATTTTGTACCGGAGCTGCGCCCACGCTACCTGGAATTAACGCTAAATTCTCTAAACCGTAAATACCTTGCTCAAGGCAAAAGCATACTAGATCATGCCAATTTTCTGCGGCGCCAACCGTGACAATAAAATGGTCGCTGTGTTCTTGAATATTAATACCGGTAAATTTTGGCTGAATAATAATCGGCGCTTGTGACTCGACAAACAATGTATTACTACCTTCACCAAGGATATAAAACTTGTCTGAGTTATTGCCAGCTGCTAACTCAGGTAGTTGCTGTAATTCAGCAAGCGTACTAGGAAAATAAATGTGCGAGCAACTCGTCTTAATATTAAAGCTGTTACTGCTTTTTAAGGAGTAATTTTGATTTGAATTCATGGCCATAATGATTAAAACGGAAAGAACCATTATTGTACTTAAAAATCAGCTGAACACCAATTAGATGCAGTAAGAATTATCTTACTGCATGATTTTATTTTCAATGAGTTGAGATTTGTAATTAATTTACTTTAGATACGGACTAAAACATCATTTAGGGCTAAACGAGATTTTGGTAATTTTGCATTGAAATCATCTTCTGGGTGATGATAACCAATCGCTAAAGCCACATCACACTGATAGCCATCAAGCTCTTCACTAAACTCTTCATTCACTAAAGCAATATCAATACCTTCCATTGGCGTGGAATCTATCTTTAACCGAGCTAATACATGTAAAGTATTACCTAAAGCAAGGTAGGTTTGTGCTTTGGTCCAAGTACTAGTATCACCAGATTCTCCAGTATTAAGCTCTGCAAACAAATATACACCAAATGCTGCTTCTCTCTTTTCAATAGGTGTTCGTTTATCTTCAATACCTTTATCAACCACCTTCGCGTAATCGTCACGGGTATATTTTGGATTATGAGCAAAAAGAATGATTTGTGAGCTATCAAAAACATGTTTTTTATTATACTCATGCATATTCACAAAGGTATTTTTTAAGCGCGATTTTGCTTCATCACTTTCGAGTACGATAAACTTCCACGGCTGAGAGTTAATAGACGAAGCAGAAAGACGCATTGCTTCAAATAATATATCTAAATCTGACGCTGGAATTTTTCTGCTGGCATCGTATTTTTTTACCGTATGACGGCTAGTAAGATCTTCGATAATTGGGTGAGTCATGATGAATCCATCTAAGTTACGAGTATGCACATAAGGTAATGGCTATTACCTTGATATTCAATGCCGCTAAGGTTAATTTTTTCATTAACAATAGCGACCAATTTCATTATACCAACAAAGAATGACTACTTATTTACATCAACAACAACGCGGCCAGTGACATCACCATTGAGTAACTTATCAGCCACATCGATGGAAGCTGCTAAACTAATCACTTCTGCTATCGATTGCATTTCTATTTCAGGTAATATTTCCGACAATTTTTTCCATGCAGCTACCCTATCCGCTCTAGGACGCATCACGCTATCGATGCCTAATAAAGACACGCCACGTAAGATAAAAGGGGCCACTGAGGCGGGTAAATCCATGCCTTGTGCTAAACCACACGCGGCAACTGCGCCACCATATTGGATACTGGCACAAACATTAGCTAGAGTATGGCTGCCGATAGAGTCAACTGCGCCAGCCCATCTTTCTTTCATTAAAGGTTTACCGGGCTCTGATAATTCGGTTCGGTCAATAATTTCAGTAGCACCTAAATTAGTTAAATAATCATACTGTTCACTACTGCCTGTAGAGGCAACAACCGTATAGCCCATTAAGGAAAGTAGTTTTACTGCAAAACTACCAACACCACCAGTAGCTCCTGTTACCAGTATTTTCCCACTTTGCGGAGTAATACCATTTTTTTCCAATGCTAAAATACATAACATTGCAGTATAACCTGCAGTACCAATTGACATAGCTTGCAGGGGCGAAATAGCCTCTGGTAAAGGAATTAACCACTCACTATTTACTTTCGCTTTTTGTGATAGGCCACCCATATGCTTTTCACCCACGCCAAAGCCGTTGAGTAATACCTTATCGCCCACCTTGAATTCATCACTGTCACTTTGTTCAACAATGCCACTAAAATCTATGCCTGGGATCATAGGAAAGCGCCTTATTACTGGCGCTTTACCGGTAATAGCTAACGCATCTTTATAATTAAGCGTGCTATAGAGGACTTTCACTAAGACATTACCTTCAATTAAACTGTCATTAGATACCTCAGTGAGAGCTGTTCTATAACCGTTTTCATCTTTATCTATCAGTAAACACTTAAACATATTAATCTCCAATATAGACCGATCGTCTAATAAATAACAAAAAATTTTATCTTTTTAGTATTTTCATAAATTGATCAATAAAAAGATCAATTGGCTGAGTAGATTGCACTAATTTGCAACGGCTTACCGCTCCTTCCCAACCAATCCAAAAAAATTCTGCTAGCGAGTCACACTGCTCGTGTGTGGTATCTTCATAATGTGCATTTAGGTGAACAGCAACTTTATTTTGCCAACCCTGCATCACCTGAATTAATTTTTCACGATGACTATGAGGTAAAACCGCAATTTCTTGCTCTAAATTACCAATCAAACAACCTCGATTGAAATCATATTTTTTGATACCCGCTTTGGCATCCTCAGCAAAACTGATCAGTCGTTGCGCTGGTAGTAACTGATCATTTTTTAAATGCAAATCAAGTTTACGACAGAAATAAACGTTGTAATGGGCAATTACTGCTAAACCAAAAGCTTCTTTATTAGCAAAGTAGTGGTAAAACGATCCTTTAGGTATCGAGACTTTTTTTAAAATTTTATCAAGACCTGATGATGCAAAACCAAACTGGGTAAAATGTTCAACGCCACTATTGATTAGTTCAGCTTTAGTTTGCCCAGTGTCTCGGCCTGATTTCGCTGGCCGGCCTCTAGGTTTTATTTCATTTTTTAATTTCATAACCCTATATTAGACCGATCGTCTATTAAGTTACAAGTATTACTTTGTTCAAATAACAAACAACACATTGAGCGATAAAGCACCAGGTAGTTAAATAGACCAAAAAACTAGTCAATTTAACTAAAATATAAGTTTTATTTCTATAGTGGTATTTTGTAATTAATAGCAGCCCTTAAATTAAATCATTAATATCAATCACTTAATTAATTATTAATCTTTGGCACAGCACTTGTAATACTAAGTTCATGCAAGACAATGTTTAACACGATTACACACTAATTAAGCGTTACTAAAACGAGAAGGAATTTATTATGAGCATATTTAACATGACTAAACAGACTAACAGTAACATTAAAGATGTAAGCCTTACCTTAGTACTTATCGGATCTTTAATAGGTGCATTAACACTAAGCACAAGTGTTACCGCAGCGCCTGTAGAGAGTATTGAAAAATCCGTAAGCAACTTTGTTGTGGCCCAAGGAGCTAAATTGATGACTGACTTAAATACACAATTACAGCAATCAATAAATAAAGAAATTCAAACATTGTCTGCCAATTTTTCACTTAATAATACAGTCACTTTATTAACTGCAGAGCAAACAGAAAAACAAGCAACAACAGTAAATGGCAATAACAAAATAGCTAGCACAGAAAACACTAATTCATTACACGTAAAATCAAACTAAGCAGGAGATAAATTATGGGATTATTCAGCCGTTTTACCGACATTGTGAATGCAAATTTAAACAGCATGTTAGACAAAGCCGAGCATCCAGAGAAAATGATTCGTTTGATCATTGGCGAGATGGAAGAAACTTTAGTTGAAGTTCGCTCAACAGCTGCAAAAAATATTGCCGAACAAAAAACCTTAGCAAGAAAAGTAAAAGCGGCTCAAGACGGTGTAGCGCACTGGCATAGTAAAGCTGAGCTTGCGTTAAGTAAAAGTAGAGAAGACTTAGCAAAATCAGCGTTAGCTCAAAAGCATAAGTGCCAAGCTGAGTTAACTGAACTTGATAATGAAAACGCACTGTTAACGGATTTATTATCCGCTATACAAGAAGATGCACAGCGTTTGCAAGATAAGCTAAATGAAGCCAAGCGTCGTCAAGAAGCGTTACTGCTCCGTCAAGAGTCTGCCGAAGTTAGATTAAAAGTACGTGAAACAGCCGTTATTCATAATATTAATGACGCAATGGCTAAGTTTGAACGTTATCAACAGAAGATTGATCGACTTGAGGCGCAGGTAGAGTCATATGACCTAACCGAGAACAAAGATCTATCAGCGCAAATATCTGAGCTTGAGCAAGATGACAGCATTGAAGCTGAATTAGCAGAAATGAAAAAGAAAGTGGTTAACGGTTAACTTTAACTAGAAAAACGAATTGATATACCAAGCCCCTCGTTAATACGAGGGCAGCCAAATTGTAAACTAAGGAGTTTCCATGAAATACGACAGAGACTATTCAAGTATTAAAAGTGTTCGTCAAACATTATGTAAAGATATAGCGAATAAAAAATTAACGGGTGTATGTGCAGGTATTGCCAAACATTATGATTATCCTCGTTTGGCTGTGCGTATTGCAGCTATAGCTGCATTGATTATGTTACCCGTAGCAGCAGGTGTTGCTTACGTTGTAGCAAGCATATTATTACCCAACAGCAAGTATTACTAGTTTGTCATTCGGGTTTTCATTCAACTTGTTATTCGGCTTTTTTATTAGATAAGTGAGGAAACTATGAGCTTTTTTAAGTCATTAATATTAGCTGTTTTTGCAACCATCTTCTTAACCTACGTTTTTGGTGTGGGTATGTTAGAACTGATGAACTTACATGTAATGTTGGATGGTGAAGTCATTGAACCAATAAAAGCGATAGGTGTTTCAGCCTTAGTGGTAGTGTTATTAGTTGTCATTGCTTTAGCAATTGTATTAAGTGTATTTGGCAGTCTTATTTTTATTGGTTTGATTTTATTCGGCAGTATTGCCATGGTAACTTTAGGCGTTTTTTGGCCAATATTATTAATGGCCGTTGTTATTTGGCTATTTAGTCGAAACAAACAACCAAGACAATATGCATAACGCCTAGTACAGAGAAAGATAACTAGTTTCCTCTGTGCTAGGTACTTAGTGTTATTTGAACGCCGGCTTATTGATTATTTAAAGAATTTAGCAAGAATATTCTTACATTCATCTGAATTAACTAGATGAGAAAACGCTTGGCTTTCATCACTAATCACTTGGCTTAATGCTAATTTGTTTGCTTGACGAATTAAGCGTCGGCTAGTCATCACAGATTCAACAGGTAAATTAGCAATAGTTTGGGCAACATCAGCAGTAAATGCTATCAGTTCGTTTGGCTGACAGGTTTGATTAGTAATACCATAATTCAATGCTTGTTCAGCATTAAACGTTTTACCAAGTACCATTAGTTCAAAGGCTTTATTTGGACCTACTTTTTGAGTTAATAACAAACTCGAACCAGCTTCAGGACAAAGACCAAGTTGAGTAAATGGCAGTTTAAATTTACTATTATCGGCAGCAATCACCATATCACAATGTAATAACAAGGTGGTGCCAATGCCAACAGCTACGCCAGCAACGCCAGCCACAAGTGGTTTAGTAAACTCTGACAGTACTTTAACAAATTTAAGCGCGACTAATTCATCGTTAGCTGAGCTCTGCATAAAGTCATTTAGATCATTGCCTGCACAGAAACAACTTTCGTTTCCTTGAATGACTAAACAATGAATACTTTCGGTTTGCTCTGCATAAGAAAAATGCTGACAAAGCTGCTCATACATATCGTTTGTTAGTGCGTTTTTTTTATCAAAACGATTCAAGGTAATAGTAAAAACACCTTGTTTTTCTGTCGTTAAAATTAAATTACTCATTTACTACCTGCTTAGTTACATAGGTTTATCAATACGATTGATATAAGATATAGTCAAACCTTAATATTTGTTAGCAGGGATGTATAGTTACAATGAAAAATATTCACTATGGAAAATTATTTCTTTTTTTCGCATTATTGCTTGGTTTGATAAATAATACTCATGCGACGAGCATGATTACTGTTGAAAATGGTTACATTAAACCGAGCATACCTGGCAGTGATATTACTGCCGCTTATATGACGCTAAAAAATACTGGCAATAAAGCAATAACTTTACAAAAGATCAGCAGTACAATATCTGATCAGATTGAAATTCATGAACACAGCATGGCTGGCGGCATGATGCGTATGCGTGAAGTAGGTAAGGTTGTTGTTGATGCAAAAAGTCATGTTGTTCTTCAGCCGTCAGGTTTACATCTCATGATATTTTCTTTAAAAAAACAGATTACTGAACAAGATGTTATTCCACTAACATTAACCTTCTCTAATGACACCGAAGTTAAAATTCAATTACCTGTTCGTAAGTATAAATAGTACAATACTAACAACCTCATCCTTGGAGTGGATATGAATACAATGTTCTCTACAAAAGTTATCGTTTGGGCTTTTACCGGCTTCTTTTTTCTTCTTTACGGTGTTGGTGTTTATTGGAGTTCTGAGCCACAACCAATTAACATCCATGCTGAAGTAACTCAAGCAGCTAAAGCCGAAAATGTCGCCCCTGTTATTGGCTATACCACTACAACTGCTCTGATAAAAGTTAGTGAAACCTTATTAAACAAACCCGGTGGTTATTTATCAAATGACATTATGCCACCATCATTGTTTTTAGATAATATGCCTGCATGGGAATTTGGTGTACTAGAAATGGTACGTGATATGGCCCTAGTAATGCGTAAAGATTTTAGTCGTTCTCAATCACAATCGTTAGTAAATACCCACTTAAAAGAAGCACAGCCACGCTTTAACATCGATAGTAAAAATTGGGCTGTGCCCAGTGCAGAATCTGAATACGGTGAGGCAATTAAACATCTTTATGCCTACCGTAGCGCCCTAGTAAATACTAACAGTAGGGATAAAGCACAATTTTACGCTCGTGCTGATAATTTACGGGCTTATATTGAAGAAGTACAGAAACGCTTGGGTAGCTACTCGCAACGTTTAAGCTTGAGTGTAGGACGTGATGAAATTGACACCGACTTAGCTGGAGATAGTAGGGCCGAGCAATCAAGCCAAGGTGTTGCTCAGTTACAATTACAAACCGACTGGTGGAAAATTGATGACGTTTTCTATGAAGCTAGAGGCGCGACTTGGGCATTATTGCAATTACTTAGAGCTGTTGAGATAGATTTTAATAGTGTATTAGAAGGTAAAAATGCAAAAGTTAGCCTGCAACAAATTATAAGAGAGCTTGAAGCAAGCCAAGAACCATTATGGAGTCCAATGGTGTTAAACGGTAGTGGCTTCGGTCTTCTTGCCAATCACTCATTGGTAATGGCCAACTATATTTCTCGCGCCAATGCTGCATTAATTGATTTGAATGAACTTTTAACCAAAGGATAACAACATGAAAAAAACGTTATTAGCTGCCGGAATAGCAGCTTTGATGTGCAGTAGCGCGCAAGCCGATACTTTATTAGGTTTATATATTGGCGGCCAAATTTGGTCAAATGAAGCTACAGGTAGTTTTGGTGAAGGGTTAGATAATCAATCAGTATTTGAATTTGATGATGAAAACCAAGGTAGCTTTTATGTTGCTTTTGAGCACCCTATCCCATTAATTCCAAATATTAAAATTGCTTCAACAACGCTTGATACTGTTGGCGGTACTACAATAGAGAGTGATTATAAATTTAACAATGTTACTTATACTGCCGAATCAACATTGGATACAACCTTAGATGCAAGTTTTGTTGATTACACCCTGTATTATGAATTATTCGATAACGATTTATTAACCTTTGATTTTGGTTTAACGGCACGTGATTTAGACGCAAGTATTAATGTGATAGAGCCTATAACTCAACTACAAAGTGATTTAGATGTTTCTGGTATTATCCCAATGGCTTACTTAAATACCATCATTGGCTTACCTTTTACTGGCTTAAACATTTTCGCCGAGGCTAACTTTATTAGCTATGATGACCAAACCGTTTATGATGCGCAAATTGGCGTAAGTTATGCCATTTTAGATAATATTGCTGTCGATTTTGACGTAACAATAGGCTATCGCACAATAAAAATGGAATTAAATGATTTAGATGATTTCTACAGTGATTTAACCTATGACGGTTTCTTTGCCGGTGCAGTCGTCCATTTTTAGTCTGCTTATCATAAGTAATAAGATAAAAAGCAATAATAAAGCTGTCTGTATTCTAAATACACACAGCTTTTTTTATGGGTAATGTGAGTGGCTGTGATTGATGTAACAACCAGAACTCTAATGAGCATTAATTACTCACATGAGAAAAACGCCCATAACGCTTATGTAAAATGCCAACACGCTCTACATATACTTGGGTTTCCTTATAAGGTGGAATACCGCCATGCCTTTTTACAGCACCTTCACCTGCGTTGTACGCCGCCGAAGCTAATTCATTATTACCATCATACTTATTTAATAGGCGTGCCAAATGCTTAACACCACCTTTGATGTTTTGCTTGGCACTTAAGGAATTTTTAACGCCAAGTTCCTTTGCAGTTTCAGGCATTAGCTGCATCAAACCTTGTGCGCCAGTCTTAGAAACGGCTTGCGGATTAAAGTGTGATTCCGCATGAATAACCGCCCTGACAAAAGCAGGATCAATACCATACCTTAAAGCAGCTTGGTTAATATCATTCTTATAAGGTTGCAAATAAAGCTTCGCTTTACGCCAATCAATTAATGAGTCTACTTCGCAGGCATAACAATCAAACCGATAGCGACTAAAATCAACATCAAGCGGTTCAATATCGGAGAAGGATGTTACGCCCGCAGTAGATTTATAGGTGTATATGTTGGCCGATTTTCTTTCTGAAGCATGGCTAATACTGGGATTGCTAAGTAATAAACATAAAAAAGCAAAGCTATAATAATATGTTTTTTGACATTCACTTCGTAACATTACACGCATACAGCCCCCAAAATTAACTTCGCTAACAGCAACTAAAAAATCCTTTCATAATTGTATATTCCATTTTGGAATAAAAAATCGCTATCTATTCCTTTTGATCTGACTGGAATTTGTCTATTCTTCACCCATCAATTGTCATGGGTGTAAATAGTTATGTTGCCAGAGCAGCGCTTATTAAATCAAAATACTTCAAATTCAGCAAACAATAGTAGTGCGTTAGATGCTAATCAACTAGCTTCACTACAACAAAGCGTTGCTGATTACTCTTCATTACAGCTTGCTTGGGCAAGTGGTTATTTGGCAGCTAAAAGCGAGCAAGGCCAAAATGCTCAGTTAGCACCAGCAGCCACTGCGGCCGTTGTAGCAGCTAAAACATTAACTATATTATATGCGTCACAAACGGGTAACGCTAAAGGCGTTGCTGGTCAGCTAGAAAAAAGTGCTAAAGCAGCGGGTATTACTGTTGTCCTTAAAAACATTGCTGATTTTAAAGCCAAATCATTAAAAAATGAAACGCATTTATTAATTGTAGCCAGTACTAATGGTGAAGGCGAGCCGCCAGATGACGCTATTGAGTTTCATGAATTTTTATTAGGTAAAAAAGCACCTAAGTTGCCAAATTTGAGCTATAGCGTTTTAGCTCTAGGTGATAGCAGTTATGAATTTTTCTGCAAAACAGGTCAAGATTTTGATGAACGTTTACAAGCGCTAGGTGCTAAACAAGTTGCTCCACGAGTAGATTGTGATGTTGATTACGACAGTGACTCTGAAAGCTGGACTTTAAGCATTGTTGAATCATTAAAAGACGAGCTAACTCAAACTAATGCCGCTCTAACGCCTGTTAGTTATATTGGTGACTTGCCAACAGCAGGTGCTGTTAGTCAATATTCAAAACAAAATCCGTACGCTGCTGAGTTTTCATTGAGCCAAAAAATTACTGGTCGTGATTCAGCTAAAGATGTTCGTCACATTGAAATTGATTTAGGTGACTCTGGTTTAACGTATCAAGTCGGTGATGCTTTAGGTGTTTGGTTCGAAAATGATGAAGCTTTAGTTACTGCTTTACTTAGCGAGCTTGCGTTTTCTGGTGAAGAACAAGTTGATGTAAAAGTTAATGGTGAAGTACAAGCCTTATCATTAAAGGCAGCATTAATCAGCCAATTAGAAATTACCCAAACAGCACCTTCATTTATTGAGTTTTGGGCACAACATTCTCAAGACGCTAAGTTACTAGCTATCTCAGCAGACAAAAATTTAGCACGTGAATTTTCTGGTGAACATCAGATTATTGATATCGTTAAGTTAGCAAAAGCCGATGTTGATGCACAAAGCCTTGTTAATGCGTTACGTAAAATTACGCCACGTTTGTATTCAATTGCTTCTGCTCAATCAGAAGTAGAAGAAGAAGTACATTTAACTGTTGGTGTTGTTAGCTATGATGCTGACGGCGACACACGTACAGGTGGCGCTTCAGGTTTCTTATGTCAACGTCTTGAAGAAGGCCAACAAGTCCGTGTATTTGTTGAACACAATGATAATTTCCGTTTACCACAATCAGACGAGACACCTGTCATTATGATTGGTCCTGGTACTGGTGTTGCGCCATTTAGAGCATTTATGCAAGAACGTGAAGCACGTGATGCAACTGGCGATAACTGGATGTTCTTTGGTGACCAAACCTTTACGCAAGACTTTTTATATCAAGTTGAATGGCAAAACTATTTAAAATCTGGCTTGTTAACTCGCATGGACGTTGCATTCTCACGTGACCAAGCACAAAAAGTTTATGTGCAAGATAGATTGAAAGAACAAGCTGCTGAAGTATTCGCCTGGTTAGAACGCGGCGCACATTTATACATTTGTGGTGACGCAAACCGTATGGCAAAAGATGTTCACCAAACATTGAATGAAATAATTCAAGAACATGGAAAATTAACTGCTGAACAAGCAGAAGACTATTTAAAATCACTTAGATCAAGCAAGCGTTACCAGAAGGATGTTTACT
>Ga0209292_1000523_pt1 | contig 50195 bp, 46 predicted proteins | sample GOMGulsemesocosm_2_FD_184634 | JGI IMG/M metagenome (GOLD analysis project Ga0209292, IMG submission 184634) | Methane-oxidizing microbial communities from mesocosms in the Gulf of Mexico - GOM9C Gulf of Mexico (SPAdes) (version 2) | ecosystem: Environmental > Aquatic > Marine > Cold seeps... | reverse complement strand
TTTGTAAATAAATTTTAAAAGAACAATACATTTCCAAGCAAACATTGTCTTGAAAATCGAGCGCGCAAAGTATAGCAAATAAAAAATCATTTAGCGATAAACTTATTTAAAATATGTTTAAAATGTGAACAATTCGATTGAGGACTTTCCTTTAGAGTGAAATAAACTATTAAATAGCAAATTACCATAGATAAAAACCCGTAATATGCGTGCTTTTTGTTAACTACAGCAGTACTCTTCTATGGTAGAATGCTGGCCATCTAGATGGGTTATTAATGCTAAGAACTATAAGTCAGTTCGATTGCTATTAACCCAATAAAGCAAACAATAAGAGTAAACAATGTCAGATTCACAAGAAGGTTCTCAAAAAAGTAATATCACAGGTTCACTATTAGACCGCGTTAAAATTGTTTTAGTCAATACTTCTGACTGTCGAAACATTGGTAGTGCTGCACGTGCAATGAAAACAATGGGATTAAGTCAGTTAATATTAGTAGACCCTATTGAAATGCCTAATGGCCAAGCACAAGCAATGGCTGCAGGAGCTACAGACGTTTTAGCAAATGCTAAAGTTGTTAGTACGCTAGCTGAAGCGATTGAAGATTGTGGCTTAGTTGTTGGGACAAGTGCCCGCTCTCGTACATTACCTTGGCCAATGTTAGAGCCCCGAGGTTGTGGTGAAAAAATGATTTCTGAAGCAGAAGAGTATCCTGTTGCCTTAGTCTTTGGCCGTGAAAATAGCGGTTTAACTAATGAAGAACTACAGCTTTGTCATTTTCATGTTCAAATACCGGCAAATCCGGATTACAGCTCGCTAAACTTGGCGATGGCAGTGCAAACCTTAAGTTATGAAGTACGTACTAGTTATTTATTGGCACATGATCAAAATTATCAAGAACGTAGCACAGGTAACGGCAATTTAATTGCTAAACCTAAAAATGACGATGATGAGCTTTATCCTGTTATTGAAGAAACAGAACGTTTTTATGAGCACTTTGAAAAATCACTTAAAGCAACTGGCTTTATTGTAGAAAATCATCCTGGTTTAGTGATGACTAAATTAAGACGTCTTTTCAATCGTGCAAGACCAGATGTGAAAGAAATTAAGATGATGCGTGGGATTTTTGCCTCAATGGAAAGGTCTAGTAAAAATAAGTCTTAACAGTCGTAGTGATTAAAAAATAATTAGTCACGTCAATGAAAGTAGAAGGAAGAATTTATGTTTAGCCGTATCAAAGAAGATGTCAATAGTGTCTTTGATAGAGATCCAGCCGCTCGTACAAGCTTTGAAGTTATCCTCAATTACCCAGGCCTGCATGCAATCTGGATTCACCGATTAAGTCATAGATTATGGTGCGCAAATTGGAAACTTTTAGCGCGCGTAATATCAACCTTCTCTCGTTGGTTAACCGGTATTGAGATCCATCCTGGTGCTAAATTAGGTCGTCGCGTTTTTATTGACCATGGTATGGGGATTGTTATAGGTGAAACTGCTGAAATAGGCAATGATGTTACACTTTATCACGGTGTTACCTTAGGGGGAACTAGTTGGAAAGCTGGTAAACGTCATCCAACCCTCGAAGATAATGTTGTTATTGGTGCGGGGGCTCAGGTACTTGGTCCGATAACAATAGGCAAGGGTGGTAAAGTAGGATCTAACTCTGTTGTTGTTAAAGACTTACCTGCCAATGCAACTGCGGTTGGCATCCCTGGCAGAATTGTTCCGGATAAGCCTAGCAAGAATGAAGGTCAACAACGGGAAGAAGCAGCAAAAAAGTATGGCTTTGATGCTTATGCTGTTTCGCATGATAATCCAGATCCCGTTGCTAAAGCTATCGGCCGTTTACTTGATCACATGCATTTAATGGATGATCGAGTGAGTGAACTCTGCAAAGAAATAAATACCTTAGGCGGTGACATTTGTCCTAAAAACTTACCTGAATTAAGAGTCGGTGAGTTCGTTGAAGATGAAAAGGCGGCAGCAGAGCGTCGTGAAAATAAAGTGGCCAGTTTTGACCCTGAAATTTAACTTCGTTATAAAATCAATTTGAAATAATAGTTGACTGTTTTAGTCAACTATTGCTTCTCGACTAGCTGTTCTTGGTGTACAATACCTGAGTAAAATAGTAGGGTATTTATTTGACTAATCTGTAGGGTTATGTAAAATTGCGCTGCATTTACAAATGAAGCCCTTTTTACAGGGGTTATTTAGTTAAATAGCTTAATTTAGTCGTCCTACTGAATTAATTTATTGAAAACACCAACATAGTGTTTGAGAACAGATTATGAAACTTACCTCTAAAGGTCGTTACGCAGTTACTGCCATGTTAGACGTTACTATTCATGCCGTTTCTGGACCTGTATCTTTGGCTGATATTTCGGAACGCCAAGGAATATCCTTGTCTTATTTAGAGCAACTTTTTTCTCGATTACGTAAACAAGGACTAGTGACAAGTGTTCGTGGTCCTGGTGGCGGTTATCGTTTGGGAAGATGTTCAGCGCAAATAGCCATTGCTGATGTTATCAGCGCAGTTAATGAAAGCGTAGATGCAACCAAATGCTCAGGAAAAGGCAATTGCCAGGATGGCGAACAGTGCTTAACACATTCTCTTTGGGAAGGGTTAAGTCAACGAATCGAAGAATTTTTGCAAAATATTACCTTATCAGAATTAGTTGCTAAGCGTGATGTGCAAGAAGTTTCTAAGCGCCAAGATAAGTTACATATCAATGCCCATAAAAGCATAGCGTTAGAAACATTAATAACCACAAAAAATGTAATGCACGACTGGTAATTATTACCTATCGCGTCGTATTAAAGATTTACCATTGGAGAGAGTTAGCGAATGAAGCTTCCTATATATTTTGATTACTCAGCTACTACACCAGTAGATAAACGTGTTGCAGAAAAAATGATGCAATATATGACCAACGATGGTCATTTTGGTAACCCAGCGTCACGTTCACATAAATTTGGTTGGCAAGCTGAAGAAGCGGTTGATGTTGCTCGTAATCAAATTGCTGAATTAATTAATGCGGATCCACGTGAAATTGTTTTCACGTCGGGTGCTACTGAATCAAATAACCTTGCTATTAAAGGTGCTGCAAATTTCTATAATAAGAAAGGCAAGCACATTATCACCTGCAAAACTGAGCATAAAGCCGTATTAGATACATGTCGTGAATTAGAGCGTCAGGGCTTTGAAGTGACGTATCTTGATCCAGAAGAGAATGGTTTAATTGATTTAAATAAATTAAATGACGCTATGCGTGATGACACTATTATAGTAAGTATCATGCAAGTGAACAATGAAATTGGTGTTATTCAAGACATTAATGAAATTGGTGAAATGTGTCGAGCTCGTAAAATAGTATTTCATGTTGATGCCGCACAAAGTGCCGGTAAAATTAATATCGACATGCAAGCATTGAAAGTTGATTTAATGTCAATTTCAGCACATAAAATGTACGGTCCTAAAGGCATTGGCGCGTTATACGTAAGCCGTAAACCGCGTATTCGCTTAGAAGCACAAACACACGGTGGCGGACATGAACGCGGTATGCGTTCTGGTACCTTAGCAACTCATCAAATCGTTGGTATGGGTGAAGCGTGTCGTTTGGCTAAAGCAGAAATGGCTCAAGATCTTGTTCATGTTACTGCAATGCGCGACCGTTTATGGGCTGGCGTTAACAGCATGGAACAAGTATTTATTAACGGCGATGCGGATAAACGTTACCCAGGTAACTTAAATGTTAGTTTCAACTTTGTTGAAGGTGAGTCACTCATCATGGCATTAAAAGATTTAGCCGTATCTTCGGGTAGTGCATGTACTTCAGCTAGTTTAGAGCCATCTTATGTACTTCGTGCTTTAGGCCTAAATGACGAAATGGCGCATAGCTCAATTCGTTTTAGCTTTGGTCGTTTTACTACGACAGAAGAAATTGATTACGCAATTGATCTTATTAAAGGTGCAATTGGTCATTTACGTGACATGTCGCCTCTTTGGGAAATGTTCAAAGATGGTATTGATTTAGATTCAATTGAATGGGCAGGCCACTAAGCGTTCTTTAATAAGAATAGTTTGGTAAATTAGTTCATCATTTAAAATAACATTTAGTGTCAAATAGGTTGTTATCAGGTAAGTATCTGGACAATATTTGGCACAAGCTAGGAGAGTAACATGGCTTACAGCGAAAAAGTATTAGACCACTATGAGAACCCACGTAACGTAGGTTCAATGGATAAAAACGATCCATCAGTAGCAACTGGTATGGTTGGCGCACCAGCGTGTGGCGACGTAATGAAGTTACAACTTAAAATTTCTGATGAAGGTATCATTGAAGATGCAAAATTCAAAACTTATGGTTGTGGTTCAGCGATTGCTTCAAGCTCACTTGTAACTGAGTGGGTAAAAGGTAAATCAATTGAAGAAGCAGGTGAAATTAAAAACACCGCGATTGCTGAAGAGTTAGCGTTACCACCAGTAAAAATTCATTGCTCTATTTTAGCTGAAGATGCTATTAAAGCAGCGATTGAAGATTATAAATCCAAGCAAAGTAAATAACGGAGATAGCAATGGCTGTTACCATGACTCCTGCTGCAACTGAACGTGTTCAATCGTTCATGCAAAACCGTGGGAAAGGGCTTGGGCTTCGCTTAGGTATTAAAACCACTGGTTGTTCAGGTTTAGCCTATGTGCTCGAATTTGTTGATGATTTAAATGAAGATGATCAATTATTTAATATTGAAGATGTCAACATTATCATTGACGAGAAGAGTCTTGTTTATCTTGATGGCATTGAGCTTGATTTTGTTAAAGAAGGCTTGAATGAAGGCTTTAAATTCACCAATCCAAACGCCAAAGGTGAATGTGGGTGTGGTGAATCGTTCAACGTCTAAGCTAAATGTGTGATAACGAGTTCATCTCTTAGCTATTTTGCTCAGTTGCAGCGTTGAAAGTACTCATTGACTAACGTCAACTCCGTGCTTTCGCCTTGCATCAGAGCAAACTATCGTTGAGCTGAATTCATTATGGCGAGATCACTTTGTAAGTGCCCATCCATGTAAAATCAGAGTAAACATTTTGAATTACTTTCAATTATTCAACATAGAAGCCTCTTTCGATGTTGACTTACAGTTACTTTCGTCAAGTTATCAAACCTTGCAAAAAACTGTGCACCCTGACAAATTTGCTCATTCATCAGAGCAAGATCAACGTATCGCTGTACAAAAATCTGCTCAGATAAATGACGCTTATCAAACCCTTAAAAATCCATTACAACGTGCTGCATATATGTTGGTGGAACGTGGTGTTGATATGCCTAACGAACAGCATTCTTTTCAAGATACTAGTTTTTTAATGCGTCAAATGGAATTACGAGAAATGCTTGAAGACGTTAGACACTCTGGTGACGTTGATGCCGCATTACTTGAAGTACAAAAAGTGTTGTCGACAGAATACTTAGAACTTTCACAACAGATGATAGTACAAATAAGTGAAAATAATGCGGCATCAAATAGCGCTGCATGCGATAATTTGCGCAAATTAAAGTTCTACCAAAAACTAAATGTTGAAGTAGATCGACTTGAAGATAGCTTATTTGAAGACTAGCGTGGCTAGCAAGCACTTCAACATTTATTATAACCTTAACCAAATCATTGAAATAACATCATGGCTTTATTACAAATTGCAGAACCCGGACAAAGCACAGTACCTCACGAGCATAGATTAGCTGCAGGTATCGACCTTGGTACAACAAACTCCTTAATTGCTAGTGTGCAAAGCGGTAACGCAAGTACCTTAAGCGATGATCAAAACCGTGATATATTGCCATCTATTGTTAGCTATCAAGCTGAAAATATTTTAGTTGGTCAGGCAGCTCAAGCACTTAGCATTGAAGATGCTCAAAATACGATTACTTCTGCAAAGCGTTTAATAGGTCGTTCTTTAGCTGATATTCAAAGTAAATATCCTTCTTTGCCTTATAAGTTTTGTGGTGATGAAAATCATCCTGAAATTATGACACGCCAGGGCGCGGTCAACCCTGTACAAGTATCGGCAGAAATATTGAAAAGTTTGAACCTTCGAGCGCAAGCTGCTTTAGGTGGAGAGCTAACAGGGGTTGTGATTACCGTACCCGCTCATTTTGACGATGCACAAAGACAAAGTACAAAAGATGCGGCAAAATTAGCCGGTGTTAGCGTACTACGTTTATTGAATGAACCAACAGCTGCAGCGGTAGCTTACGGGTTAGATTCCGGACAAGAAGGTGTTATTGCTGTTTATGACTTAGGTGGCGGAACATTTGATATCTCTATTTTACGTTTAAATAAAGGTGTTTTTGAAGTATTAGCCACAGGTGGTGATTCTGCCCTTGGTGGAGATGACTTTGATGTTGTATTGGTTGATTATCTTGTTGAGCAAGCAGGATTAGTAAGACCGTTATCACCTTCACTAGAACGTCAACTGATGCAGCAAGCGTGTTTTGCTAAAGAGCAGTTAACAGATAACGAACAAGTTGATATTAGTATTTCTCTTGATGATAATACCGATTGGAACACAAGCCTAACTAAAGCTCAGCTAAATGAACTTATTGGTTCATTGGTTAATAAAACATTGCGTGCTTGTCGTCGTACGCTTAAAGATGCCGATATTACCATTGATGAAGTAATCGAAGTTGTAATGGTTGGTGGTTCAACTCGCGTACCTTTAGTACGTAGCGAAGTTGAAAAACACTTTAATAAACCACCTTTAACATCAATTGATCCTGATAAAGTGGTGGCTATTGGCGCAGCAATTCAAGCCGATATTTTAGTGGGCAATAAACCTGATAGTGATATGTTATTACTTGATGTCACACCGTTATCTCTTGGTTTAGAAACCATGGGCGGTTTGGTTGAAAAAGTTATTCCTCGAAACACGACAATACCTGTTGCCAAAGCGCAAGAGTTTACCACCTTCAAAGACGGTCAAACGGCTATGGCTGTTCACGTACTACAAGGTGAACGTGAATTAGTCGAGGGTTGCCGCTCATTAGCTCGTTTTGAATTACGAGGTATTCCAGCAATGACGGCTGGTGCCGCTCATATTCGTGTAACCTTTAAAGTTGATGCAGATGGCTTACTCTCGGTATCTGCAATGGAAAAATCTACGGGTGTAGAATCAAGTATTGAAGTTAAACCTTCATTTGGTCTTGATGACAGTCAAATTAGTCAGATGATTAAAGACTCTATGATTAATGCTGCAGACGATATGCAAGCACGTATGTTAAAAGAGCAACAAGTTGAATCTTCACGGGTTATAGAGTCTGTGCAAGCAGCTCTAGCTGCCGACAGCCGTTTACTTAATAGTGACGAAGTAGCGGGTATAGAAGACATGATCAAGTCACTTGCTCAAGTAAGTCAAGGCTATGATGTTAAAGCGATAGAAAATGCCCTTGATAAGATAAATGCTGGTACAGATGTATTTGCGGAGCGTCGTATGGACAGCTCAATTAGTCAAGCACTAGCTGGCCAAGCAGTTGATAAAATTTAACTTTCTTTAAGTCGTCTTTCTATAGTCATTAGACTTTTAAGATTTCTTTAGTAAATAGTACTTAAGTTAGGCAAAAGCCTTACAAGCAGAGAATAGATAAAATGCCAAAAATTATATTTTTACCAAATGAAGAGTTATGCCCAGATGGCGCGGTTGTTGAAGCTGAAAAAGGTGAGAGCGTTCTTAATGTCGCTTTACGAAATGATATAGGCATTGAGCATGCTTGTGAAAAAGTATGTGCCTGTACTACTTGTCACGTAATCATTCGTGAAGGTTTTGACTCTATCGAAGAAGGTGATGAACTAGAAGACGACATGCTTGATAAAGCATGGGGTCTTGAGCCTGAATCTCGATTAAGTTGCCAATCAATTGTTGGTGATGAAGACCTAGTGGTCGATATTCCTAAATATACAGTTAATATGGTGTCTGAAAACCACTAGTTAACCTGTTAAAATGAAATTATCAAAAAGGTAATAACATTGATGTTATTACCTTTTTTGCTTTTGGAGATAAGGTGAAGTACTTTTCTCTTATAGGTTAGGGAAGTAGAAATGTTCTTCACACAAAATAAGTATCACTTCATTATTATATTCTTAATTTAAGTTCAAATACATGTCATACATGAGTAATCTAGTGACAATCTGTCTTTAAATTATTGTATTCTATGAGTAAACGACTAATTTCTATTGGTGATAAAATCTTGGTTGCCGCTCCATTATCAATCGCGCTTTGTGGCATTATGTCCACTTTAGATGACTCTGGCGATTGCACTATGGTTAGACCTCCGTGATGTTTTATATTGAGTAAACCTTCTGCGCCATCTTCACTAGCCCCACTCAATAAAATAGCAATACAGTACTTCCCGAACACTTCTGCAGCTGAAGTAAAGAGTAGATCAATTGCAGGTCGGCTGTAATGTTCTTTTTTATCCAAAGAGAGAGAGTAACTATTTTTATTTTCTACATATAAATGGTAACCACCTGGTGCAACATAAATAGTATTTGGTTTAACTATTTCTTTATCACTGACTTCAATGACAGTTAATGCACAATTACTTGTTATAGCTTCATTCATGGAGGTCTTAGTACCGCCACTTGAGTGGATCACTAGTGTTATGATCAGACTAAAATCTGCAGGTAAGCTTGATAATATAGTGGTAATGGGTTCAATTGAACCCGCAGAGCCGCCAATAAACACTCTTAAATTAGACATTCTCATTGCTTTTTCGTTGGTATATCTTTGCTGGCTCATCTATTGTTTTAAGTAGATCAATCAGAGGGGAATTGATAAGACTTTCTTTTTCGCCGATAACCAAATAACCATTTTGTACTAGTGAGTTATTAAATAAAGTCAAAGCATTATTTTGCGTGTTTAAATCAAAATAGATCATTACATTTCGGCACATAACCAACTGGGCTGAACAAAAAACCTTATCTTGTAAAATGTTATGGTGGCTGAAACTAATGTGGTCCAACAGGTGTTGAGAGAGTTTGTGCTTATTATATGCAGTTGAGAAGTAATTACTTAAACTTGATGTGCCGCCACTAGCTTGATAGCGCGTAGCGTCTTCTTTATTAAGTGCTTTAGTTAATATACCTGTTTTAGCTTGTTTGAGTACATCTGTGTTTATATCGGTGGCGTGAATTTGTGTATTCTTTAACAAACCAGCCTCCTCTAGCAATATAGCCATTGAATAAGCTTCCTCCCCTGTGGCACAGCCAGCAATCCAAATATCACGGCGGGGAAAGCTTTCCAAATACGGTAAAACAGACTCTCTCAGACTTAAGAAAGAAGCTGGATGTCTGAATAGTTCTGATACATTGACAGTAAGGCGATTAATGAAATTAGCTTGGCACTGTGTTGAATAGAGCAGCTTTGGAATAAGCTCGGTAATACACTTTACGTTTTCATCAATAACTAATTGCTTAATACGCCTTTTAATAGATGCCTTTGCATAACCACTTAAATCGTAGCCTAATTTTTCCTTAATCGCTGTAATAAGCAAATCAATTTCAATATTTTCAGTTCGCAGTGCTTCTGTAATATCCTGTTCATCCAAAATAGGTGTTTCCTTAGCTAAAGTTATAACCATAACTTCATCATAGTTAATAACTGACCAACATCGACTGGCTTCGACATATAATCATTGGCCCCGGCGGTTAAACACTTATCTTTATCGCCGGGCATTGCATTAGCAGTTACTGCAATTATAGCTAGGTCTTTAAATGCACTTATTTCTCTGATCTTGCTCATTGTTTGATAACCATCCATTCCCGGCATCATAATATCCATCAGTACTAATTCAATATCTGAATGCTCATTAAGCATATCAATGGATTGTTGACCACTCGATGCGATTCTAACCTTTAATTTTTCTTTTCTAAGTACTTTTGCTAATGCAAAGGTATTACGCATGTCGTCATCAACTAGCAAAATCGTTCTGTTTTCAACGTTGACATTAGATTGTTGAGTAGGCTCAAGCTCTGTTGCTGTATTTATTTGATTGAATGATGAATAACTATTTTCCTTATCATCAGGAATATTGGCAACTTCGTTAGCAAACAAATGAATTTCATCGAGCAATCGTTCGGGTGATCTTGCTGATTTAACAATAACATTTCCGGTAAAGGGCGATAAACGAGATAAATCCTCTTCAGACATATCGCGACCAGAGTAAATAAAAACGGTAGGCAAAGTAATAGTAGAGTCTGATGAGGCTAATTCAAGAAATTCAAAGCCTGAAACTTCAGGTAAGTCAAGGTCCAGAATAATAGCATCATAAGAATTTTCTTTTAATAATGACAATGCTTCCTGAGCGTTATCAACACCGAAAGTAGTTACCTTTTCTTTAGCCAATAACTTGTTCATCGCAAATAAAGCATTTTTATCATTTTCTACAATGAGTATGTTCAGATTCTTTTGTTCTTTAGCAAATGACTCAATAATTTCAGTTAACCGTTGATGAGCAATCGGTTTTGTTGATCTCTCCTTAATACCGGCAATATTCATGGTATCGATGTTATCTAAAGCACTCACTAAGTGAATTGGAATATGCTTTAATTTTTTGTTTGAACGTATATTTTTTGCTACTTCGCCTCCGTCGAGTTTAGGAAGCATATAATCAAGTACAATACCGTCTATAGGATACTGTGTGGCTAAAGCTAAGCCACTTTCACCATCAGTAGCAACTATCGCCTGACAATCTTGTCGGTGACAAGCATTAAAAACAATACGCGCAAATGGCACATCATCTTCTATTATCAAAATTAATTTCTTAGATTGCTCCAGATTATTTCTATCATCTTCAAAAGGAGGGGGTAAACAAACAAAATTTTGTTTGAGTACATTAGTTGCTGATATAGTTAAATCGACATCATTGCAAGCTTCTTCAGTGGCTCTGTGGGGGATAAAAGGTAAGCTCAATGAAAAGCTACTGCCTTTGCCAACTTCACTCTCTAATTTAATATCACCGCCAAGTAACTTCGCGAAGCTTAAAGCTATTGATAAACCTAGTCCTGTTCCGCCATATGTTCTACTTGTTGTACCATCAGCTTGTTGAAAGGCTTCAAATATTGCTTGATGCTTTTCTTTGGCGACACCTATGCCAGTGTCAGTTACACAAAATATTAATTGCTGTTCTGACATAGATTCGTGGGATTTTTGTTCCTTAAAGGAAAGTGTTAAATTAATTTCACCTTGCTCAGTAAACTTTAGTGCGTTACTTATCAAGTTAGTAATTATTTGATGAAGCTTGGCACCATCAACAATAAAGTCGTTTGGAAAGTTATCTGCTAACTTTATGTTGAAATTCAGCTTTTTATCTTCAGCCATATGTGTGAATTTACGTTTAAGTGCGCCAATAAATTCATCAACGCTGAGTGTGTCATCGATCACTTGCATCTGACCTGCTTCTACTTTAGATAAATCCAAGATTTCATTAATCAGTTCTAACAAGCTACGACCACTCTCTTGAATAACTTCTGCAGACTCTACTTCGTCATCAGATAAGTTGTTTTCGTCGTTTTGGGCTAGTGATCTCGACAAAATAAGTAAGCTATTGAGGGGAGTACGTAATTCGTGAGACATATTTGCTAGAAATTCACTTTTATATTTACTCGACTCCTCTAGTGCAACTGCTTTTTCTTCCATTTCTCGATTGGTTTTTTCTAAAGCCGTTTGCTGATTTTTTATTGCATTGGTTTTAACGGATAAAGCTTCATTGGTGACTCGTAATTCTTCTTGTTGGGTTTGCAATTCTTCTGACTGCACTTGGCTTTCTTTTAACATAGTCAAAACATTTTCATTTTGGTTTATGTTTATAAAAGAAACAGCTAGCACTTCACTTACCATTTTTAAGAAAGTTAACGATGTATCAGGTGTTTCTGTTAGCCAAGCTAATTCAATTACAGCGATCACTTTATTATTATAAATAATAGGGTAAATGATGAGTGATTGAGGTTTTACCTCACCAAAGCTACTACTGATATCATAGTAATTATTAGGAACTGTGGTGATATGTAATGGCTTTTTATTTAGCGCGGCTTGACCAACAAGTCCTTCACCTAGTCCAATTATCTTTAGCTTTGGCAGTTGCTGCTCTAAAGCGTAGGTGGCGAAAGGTTTTAATCCATTTTCATCTAACCAATACAATGCGCCAAGATGGCATTGTAGGTAATGTACTAAATATGAGAGTAACTGATTTGATACTTGGGTTTTATCTTGCGACTCTTGTATAATACTGTTTACCTCAGAAATGCCACTTTCTAACCATTCTCTGGCTTTGACAGTATTTCTACTATCATTGATGCTTTGTAACATCTGATTATAACCTAGTGCTAATTGGCCAATTTCATCTTTCCGGGTTTCTATTAATCTCTGGCTTAAATCTCCATCGCTACTGGCAATATATTGCAGCGCATCATGAACATTTTCTAAACGAACAGACACTAATCTCTTGAACATTATAAACAATAATATAACTGTCGAAGATACTGCTATGAGTACAATAAAAGTGATTTCATCATTAAGTGAAGAGGCATTAATTAATCGCTCCTCAATAGGGATTTGAACTTCTAACACACCTCTAACATCGTTGAGTTGCCAACCATCCTTAGGTGTTTGAGGATGAATGTTATGGCAATCAACACATGCTTGTTGAGTCATAGTGTCGGCAATTGCCACACGGACGACCTCTTTTCCATTAATAAAATCGACTTGTGAAAAGGTCTTAACTTCATTATCTTTCAATGCAGACCAAGCGTTATTGGCAAAGCTATCGAGCTTCCTATCTTCTCTGTTGGGGAAAGGGTAAGGGCTATATAATTTTAAGGCGATAATACCTTGCTTAGTAAATTCTTCACTTATTTCGTGAATAAATGTAGCTGGTAATGGGATAACTTTATTTATCCCTTCATGATCATAGTTCGCAGTAACATCAGAAGTGCCAAGTACTTTTTTAATTACATTTTTTGTGTAATAACTTCGAATGTTTTTGTATTGCTTTACCGTGTTTTCTGCTGTTGATATGGCAGACTTTATCGTATGTTCTTGTGTTACAGAAGGAACATATACTATTAGAATAATAATGACGAAAACAAAAATAAGGATAAGAGGGGTAAATAAGCGTGTACTGAGTCTTTCTAAAAAATTAACATTATCTTTCATCGACATAAATCAATAACTCCAACAAGTAACGGACATTAATATCGTAAATACTAATGCTTCTAGGTGGCTCAAGCTCTAATTCATTATTTTATTAATTAGAGCTTTTTCAAGTAATTTCTAGCCACTTGCCACCAAACTTTTATCTAACCAAGTTTCAAGCTCTTGTGCGGGTAAAGGTTTACTAAAAAAATAACCTTGCGCGAAGTCACAATCTTCAGATTTAAGAAAGTCCCATTGCTCTTGTGTCTCAATTCCTTCAGCGATAACAACTAATCCTAAGCCATGCGCCATTGCAATTATTGCATGGATTAACACCATATCCTCTCTGTCTTCGGGAATACCTTTAACAAAACTTCTATCAATTTTCACTGTGTTTATTGGGCAACGTTTTAGGTAACTCAATGCGGAATAACCGGTACCAAAATCATCTACAGACAGGCTAATGCCTAATGCTCGAATTGCTGATAATTGATCATTAATTTCAGACGAATCTTCTAAAAGTAAACCCTCTGTAATTTCAATTTCAATATCTTCAGGTGCTATTTTTTTGGTTTTTATCGCCTTTTCTATGGTTTTAAACCAAAGTGAATTTTTGAATTGTAATGTTGACGCATTTACCGCGACTTTCAGCGTCATAGGCAATCTTTTGTTGATTTCAGTAATCGTTTCAATTGATTGTTCAAACACCCAAGCACCAAGCTCATGGATTAATCCGCTAGATTCGGCAATAGGTATGAAATAATCAGGAGGAATGCTACCTAACTCGCTATTTGTCCAGCGTAAAAGGGCCTCAACACCAACAGGTTGTCCGGTATTGCAATTAACAACTGGCTGATAATTAACGGAGAACTCGTTCTTTTTCCTTGCGTGGCGTAATTGCTTTTCTACGGCTAACCGTCGATGAGCTGCTTGATCCATGTCATTAGAGAAAAAACTAAAAGTATTTTTCCCTAATTCTTTTGATTTATACATAGCAATATCTGCATAATCAACCAACTTATCGGCATCGTCTATTTGATCAGGATAAATACAAACACCAACACTTACACTGAGGGAAATCTCTTCATTTGCAATAAAAATTGGTTTTCTGGCTATGTCTAATATCTCTGTTATTCGACTGATAAGGAATTGAGAATCGCTGATATCGGTTAATAAAATTACAAATTCATCACCACCAAATCTAGCAACGGTATCTGTTTTTCTTACTAATTCACTAAACCTATTTGCTATTTCAATAAGTACTGCGTCACCTATCTTATGACCGAGTGTATCGTTAACTGATTTAAATCCGTCTAAATCTATAAATAACAAGGCAAATTCACTTTTGTCTCTATCTGAACGGGAGGCTGCTCGTTCTATTTCAAGAAATAGTCTTCGTCTATTTGGTAAACTTGTTAACATGTCATGATCGGCGAGAAATTTATTTTTATCTTCTAGTTTATTCCGATTAAAAATTTCTCGCTCTAACCCGAACCTTAACCGCCATAACTCCATGAAAAGTGATATTTTTGCGGCTAATATACTGGGTTGAATCGGCTTGGTAATATAATCAATGGCACCGGAAGAGTAGCCTTTTAATATATGCTGTTCATCTCTATGAACTGCAGTGACAAAAATGATAGGAATATGGAGAGTTTGCTCTTCTTCTCTTAGTAATTCAGCTGTTTCGTAGCCGTCCATTATCGGCATTTGTACATCGAGTAAAATTAGAGCTAAATTATTTAATCCAATGGCTTTTACTAACGCTTCTTCGCCGGAAGATGCTTCGATAAGATCAGCATCGATTGACTTGAGTAATTGCCGTAATGCAAACCTATTTGCCGAAACGTCGTCTACAATTAAAATTGAAGGTTTAAATTTTTCTATAGTTCTTTTACCCATTAAATTACAATCCTTTTTCTTGCACGCTACTACTCGGGTAAGTGGCTTTTACAAAACGTGAATTTTAAAAACTTGGTCGTTATAGTACTTAAATAAACTTGGATAATACAGTGTGTTATTTTGCTCTTTAACAAAGCAATGCCTAAATTAGTCAAGAAAATATAATGATAAGCTGAATCTATTTGTCATTTAGTATAGTCGAGATTAAGAATCACTAAGTTTTATGGAAAATTAAAGTTTATCTTTTTCAAATAGGGCTAAACTACCATAACTACATTAGAACATTTATAAAAGTATTCATACTTTTTGAATCAATAATGTTCACAAAGAAGGTATTATGTAATTTCGGAGTGAATATCGAAATAAAGTTTAATCTATTTCGATAGGATTTTTTGCTTGATAAAACAATTATAATGTACAGTAGACTCTATATTTTTGGTTACTTTAAATCCTTTCAACTTGTATATAATGAGAATTCGTTTATGAAAAAAGTGTTATTTGGTGTGTTATTTTTATTAAGTCAAGTGAGTTTTGCTGAAGATGAAGTTAAAAAACTTCCCCCATTAGACCCTGCCTATATGGGGGTTCATGGTATGGCTTTAGTTACTCAAGGATCTAGTATCTATGCATCACATTTGCCGCTTTATAAAAAGCCTCATAATGTTCAATTACTCTATAAGTTAGATAATAATGACTTGGCAGTATTACAGACGGTCAGAGATAGTCAACTCATTACTATTAAGCCAAAGCCATTTAATTTACAACGCTTAATGCGTGGCGATAAAATGATCATACAGGCTGATTTATATGCAGGACACTTTGAGCGTGGTGGCATGTTAGTTTATGAAAATATTTCACTATCATTTGATAAACAAATGTATGTTCGTACTTTTGATGACATTAAGCCTTCGAGTAGAAAACAAGAGTATGACGTAGTGACATTAAGAAAAAACTATAGAATTTATATTCATAGAATTCAGCAGGCACCTAGCTTTGATCATTTATTGGGTGTTGATTTAGAAGCGGGATGTTTAGGTCGTTTTACCACCTCATCGGCTGTACCAAAAGAAACTGAGCTTCAATATAAATTTCTAAATTGTGGCACGATGAAGCCTTTATATTTTGAAACTGAAGATTTTCAGGGTGTTAAATCTCAATAAGTACTTAGGTGCTCGCGACCAAGTTTTAGACTTATTTTAGCTTAACGGAATTTGTTTTTACCAGCCACTCTAATTAGCTAATCTTAGCGCAAGCATTAAAAAGGCCATTAACATGAGAGTGTTAATGGCCTTTTTGTTATTTAGAGGCTTGGTTTTTCGTAGTTTACAATTTATTCTCAGGGGATATGCCTGCTTTACAGACCATTGTGGTATTGAACATTGGTTGAGTCGGGTACCAAGCTATTAAGTTTATCTTGAGCGTCTACTTGCTCAACCGATAATTCTCTAGAGTAACCAACCGACACGCTTTCATCATGGTTAAGTAACTGTTCAAATTGCTTTATAAGCATGATCTTATCAGGTGATTCTTTATCTCCAGCACCAATATTAGTTAAATCAATCATAAAGCCATCAAATAACTGCGTTAAGTCTTGCATGATTTCGGTATTTAAAAATTGATCTTTATTATAAATACTTGGATAGCCGGCTTTTTGCTTATCAATAGCAAAAGAAACTCCTTTAAGATTAGTAATACTGGTCGATTTATCGCATGACAGCATACAACCATTATCAATACGTGGCTTTTCACAGCCAACACTTTGTTGGAAGAAACACTGCCTGCTGGTCATTAACAAAATAGGGTGATAAACGCTGTAGAGCATTTTAAAGTTTTCAGGACGTGCGATACTTTTCATTTGCTGACGATTTATTTCATTTGAAATAAATGCGCCGCTACAATTGAACGATTCTTTCATCGCTAATAATGCATATGAGTTGGTAGTGTTCAAGAACGGTCCTGCAATCCACTCAATGCCTAATTCAAATGCTCTATTGGCTATGCCGGTGTTATTGGTAACGATTAACTTAGGTTTTACTTGTTCTAAAATATTTACCGCTACATCGTAATCTTTACCAATTAATACTGATGGAAACCAAGGGATAAGGCGTGGGTTTTCTTGGAAAAAACTAACGTATTTAGTACAACCGCGCTTATATGCATCAGGCAATTTAAAGTAAATATCAGCATCTGTTATATCGCCAAGACTAATGTCGCTTTCATCACATATTAATAGTGATAATTTGGCCGTATGGTCTTGTTTTGCGTGTCGTACTAATTTAGGTAACTCTACTTCAGCTAATACTTTTTTACCGTCATTAAGTAAAACCGCTATCTTATTTTTAAGGGTAGTAAGTTCTTTAAAAGGTATGGTGACACTTTCTGGCATATCGACAGTGCATAACTCACTTAAGTTAAATTCTGCATTATTAAAGCTTTTAAAGCGCTTTTCTATCGCACTATGGTCAATACAGTTCTTTTCACTGGCGATAAGTACGCGTTCAGAGTGCATAATATGTGTTTGAGTTTGTGCTTTTATAGCACCAACGGAAAATTCAGGACCAATTTTTTGGCTATCCGATTCGTTAATTTTGATGGTAACGGTTAATGGTTTATCTACTTCACCTGAAAACACTAGTGAGAGGTTGCGCTTATCAATGCTTAGGTGCTTTATTTTATCAAATACGTCTGCGTGAATTTCTTCTTTTTCGTCATTCAAGCTTTGTTCAACATCTTGAATTTGTACAACAGAAATGGCATTACTTTTATCAATTGCGTGATATTTAGAATTATCACGTGGGTTTTCAATGAACATTGATTGGTTTAAATCGCCACGTAAAAAAGCATTAGAAAAATCACGATTGAAAACCTTGTACAAGCGTTCTCCATCTTCAAGCAATTCGCCTGTTTCTACAAAACCATCTATTTGTTTACGGAAGCTATCAATAACCGTGTGAACATAACTTGCACCCTTAATCCGACCTTCTACTTTAAATGAGTGCACACCAGCTTCGATGAGGGCAGGTAAATCAAAAAATGCCGAGTTGTCTTTAATATTTAATGGGAATTTATTACCCGATTCTGTCGGTTTATACTCTTCACGACACGCTTGGCTACATCGGCCTCGATTACCCGAATTACCAACACTGGCTGAAGTGGAATAACATAAACCAGAAAAAGCGACGCACAATGAACCATGCACAAATACTTCGGTAAGCACATTTTCTTCATGTGATACCTTTGTAATAGCGCTGATTTCTTTTAAGTTTAATTCACGAGATAAGTTAACACGTGAGGCACCGAGCTTTTTCAAAAAAGGAATTTGCCCAATGTTATGGGTTGTTAATTGGGTTGAGGCATGAATATCAAGCGTAGGAAAGTGCTTCTTAAGGATATATAGCATGCCCAAATCTTGTACAATTACACCATCAAGTGTGGTGTTCGCTAATTTACTCAATAGCTTAGCAAGTGTTTTAAATTCACGTTCTAGAATAATGATATTAAGCGTTAAGAATATTTGGCATTGATATTCGTGAGCTAGTCGAATAATACCGACGAGTTCATCAAAAGAAATATTAGCAGCACGATTTCTCGCATTAAAAGTATCTAAACCGCAGTACACAGCATCTGCGCCAGCAATAATTGCTGCTTTTATCGCCTCGATATCACCACCAGGGGCTAATAATTCAATTTTAGGACTCATCTATTCAACTTTGGCCTGTTATCTAGGCAGTAAATTTCAAAGGGGGGATTTTACCGATATATTTAGCTAATGAATACAGTTAAAGTAGCAGGTAAGCAGTTATTGTTAGCACGACGGTTGAATTAGGATGGCAATGAATAAGAGTGATAATGAAATTTTTGATGACAAAACTGATGGAAAAACTAATAAAATAAAAGCGTTACCCATTTTATATTCATTAAGAAACTGTCCATATGCTATGCGTGCAAGGTTAGCTATTTTTAAAGCGGATCAGACAGTATTATTACGAGACTTGGTGTTAAGCAATAAACCGGCAGAAATGATCGCCGTTTCACCTAAAGGTACTGTGCCGGTATTGGTTTTAGCAGATGAAACAGTAATAGAAGAAAGTCTAGATATTATGCTATGGGCTTTACGCGAAACAGATCCCAATGATCTTTTACACAGTCAAAAAGAGTGTTCTTTACCAATTATGCTTTCACTCATTAATCTGTTTGATACAGACTTTAAGACCTGTTTAGAACAATATAAGTGTGCTAAACGTTATCAAGAAGATAATATTACCCAGTGTCGCGCTTCTTGTGAGCAATACATACAACAATTAGAACAGCGTTTAACAGAGCATACTTTTTTAATCTCAGATAAAGAAAGTCTCGCTGATATTGCGTTAATTCCCTTTATTCGACAATTTGCGCGAATCGAACGACAATGGTATTTGCAATCAGCTTATCCAATGGTACGGCAATGGCTAAACCGTTATTTGCAAAGCGCTACTTTCACTAAAGTGATGGCAAAACACCCTTTATGGGTAGATGAGCCGAAAGCTGTATTATTTGGTCAAAATTAACCTGTTACTGAATCCTTGATTAACTCACTGACAATGAGTTTTAGTAAAAAGGTCTCTCGTTCTATCGATAGACCTTTTTTTTCACTTTTAGCGATAGTTTCTTCGTTGTGAACAATCGCTTGATGGATATTCATCCATACAGGGTGCATACCGTTACTTAATTCATGGGCTTCAAGTTCAGGCTCGAGTAATTCATCATCAATTGTGCAGGTATAGCAATAAGATTGCATATGCATAATATCAAAACCACTTTTATGCCACGGCCTAAACTCTTCATAGAGTCCAAACTCCATAATATCTTTAACATTATGTGCCCCAGTCTCTTCCTTTAGCTCACGGATTAAACCATTGGTAATGCTCTCACCTTCATCAACACCGCCACCAGGTAAGCTATAGTCGTGATAGCGCTTGGTATAAAGTAATAATATGTTTTCACCATTTAACACTATGGCTCTAGTCGCTTTTCTGGTGAAACTTTTGGCGGATATATCGTTGATATCAGTGTGAGTTGTTGATTTAAGTAAACGCATAGTAGGGTACTGATTAATAATTTATTGTGCTTGAGATGGGGACATGTTCGATGTAAATCAAGTAAACGAGACTCGTATTTACATTGGATATACTAATTAATAACAAGAATAAAACGTTAAATAAGTATCTGCTAACGGATTAACTTAATACCTATTTAACATAGATAGTTTTATGTTATTTGCGTCTCAACTTCATCTTGAAAGATATCTTCAATAGATAAGTTAAATAATCGCGCAGCTTTAAATGCTAATGGCAAACTTGGATCAAATTTACCTTTTTCAATGGCATTAACGGTTTGTCGGGATACTTCTAGAGCACTGGCCAGTTGAGCCTGTGTCCAGTCACGCTCTGCACGTAAGACCTTTAAGCGATTTTTCATTGGTACTTCCTATGACCTGATACTACAGCTAATCCATAGGTGATTACCATTAAGAAAACTATATGAGGTATTTCTGGTTGATAAGTAATTAGCTTTATATCTTCTAATAGTTCATAGCTCAACCCAACAACTAGGCCTACGCCTAAAGCTAAAGCCATGGCCTCAAGCAATATTGTCCGTTGCAGTTCATCTAGACCACGTAAATAATCTCTGTTGGCAATTAACATTTTAAAACCTACAGTAAGATTTATTAATACCGCTATAATTGTTAGTGCTGTATTAAAATCCCAAATAAATTTTGGCGCAAAAGCGGCTATTGCCATAGAAAGAACCCAAGCTAGGGTCCATTTGAATAATGTTACAGTATTAGCATTATTTTTGGCTTGGTAATTATTTTTATCACAATCTTGTTTAGTCATAAGTAAACTCTCTTTGATTAAATGTAAAGTTAATTTGACTTTATTGTAGGCTTTTGTTGTAACAAGTCAAGCTTGCTTTACAAAAAGATTGGTTTATTAGTCTTTTAGAGATGTATGGTAAAAGTTAGATAAAGCACTATAATTTTTAGTTGAACCTGCTATTTGTTTTTCAATGGTATACCAATTTGATTAAATTTCTTCCCAACTCAGAGCTGTATTAGCGAGCTTATAACAAGTAAAATTGATTAAACATAGTCATTCTATATTTAATAAGTTTTGTGCAGTTATCAGTTTGCTAATAAGCTCCCAAAGGGCGAGTTTAAAAGGCTTACATGCTGCGTTATTGATTTTGAGAAGGGAATAACCATTCTCTGCAATCAATGACTTGCCTTTAAGTCTTTTAATTCTCGCTGAGTGGGAAAGAACTTAATCAACTTGGTATTATATAAAAAGGATTTAGTAAGATGAAAATATTAGTGGTTGATGATATGTCTTCAATGCGTAATGTGATGGTACATATGCTTGTTAATTTGGGCTATAAGCAAACTGATGAAGCCAGTTGTGGCTTGCAAGCATTGAAGATGCTACGCCTTAATAATTATGAGTTATTAATTACAGATTTACACATGCCAAATTTAGACGGTGAGCAATTACTAAGAAAAGTACGAGGTGATGAAAAACTTCATAGTCTACCTGTTCTTATGGTATCTAGCGAAGATGATAAAGTTAGAATAATGAAGCTGGTTGCAGGGGATGTAACAGGCTTTATGGTAAAGCCTTTTAATTTAAATACATTGAAAAAACAGTTGAATTGGATACACAGTAATATTCATGTCGCTTAACATTGCTATATGACTCATAAAGTCAATGCAATAGTTAGCTCGGAGACCTTTCATAGGTTTTAGTCTTAGTTATTAATTATCACTTTCATGTGATTGTTTCTCATGTAGTTCATTTCGTATTTTAGCTAAGTCGACTTGTAACCAATGGACAAGATTATTAGCGTCCATGGGTTTGGCAAAATAATAGCCTTGTACTAAATCGACATTTAATTTTAGCAGTAACTTAAAATCATCAAAATTCTCAACTCCTTCAGCTACGGTTGTTAAACCTAAATCCTTAGCAAGGTTTACTGTACTTCTTAGGATCGCCAATTGTTGAGGCCTAGTTGCTACATTATCAACAAGAATACGATCAAGCTTTAATTCGGTGGCAGGAACTCTAGATAACTGTTGAGCGTTAGCAAAACCAGTGCCGTAATCATCAATAGCAAGTTTAAATCCTTTTAGCCTTAGCTTTGCTAATGTCTCAATTGCGGTTGATATCTCCCCACATATTGCATTTTCAGTTACTTCTAAGACAATTTCTTTTGGTTCAATTTTATGAAGTTCTACCTGACTAGATATGTTATTAGCAAGGTTGTCATCTGCTAAAGATAATGGAGATAAATTAAAAGCGAGGTGAAAGTTTATCCCGTGATCACGCCATTGGACCTTTTGCTTGAGTGCTATATCAAATAAATAATGTGTTAATTCTGAGATTACACCGAACTCCTCTGCTGCGGTAATAAACTCGACAGGGGAAACAAAACCCAGTGTAGGATGGTTCCAACGAGCTAAAGCTTCTACCCCTTTTAGTAATAACCCTTTGCAAGTTAGTTTTGGTTGATAAAATAGGGTGATCTGCTTTTCTTTAATGCCCTTAGTTAAATCTTCGACGACTAAACGGTTGTAAATCTTATGGCTTTCATTAGTGTTTTTATGGGTTTTGAGTCTGTTTAAGCTATTTTCTAGATCACTAATTTGCATCGGTTTTTTAAAAGTACCTAAGACAGTTAAACCATCTGATTCAGCCATAGTACCGATGCTTGATATGAGAGAGGGGTCTTTAGAACTTAAAATTATGACAGACTCAGCTAATTTATCTTTTGCAATCTTACGTGATAACTCGACACCATCCATTATTGGCATTTCTAAATCAATGAATACGAGGTCAAATTTATCTTCGAGTAATTTATCTATGGCATCTATACCATTGATAGCGCCTTTTACGTTAGTGACCCCTTGCTCTAAACACATATTCATAACATGGTTTCGCTGAACGTTACTATCATCCACAACTAATACATTTAATTTATTCATAGAATTACTCATAGTTTAATTTTGCTATCAAGCTTGATTCTTATTCTTAATGCTTAATTAGCCCTGCTATCTCACTCAAATCAACAATCCTTTGCGCAGCACCTAGCTTAATCGCTTCTTTTGGCATACCAAATACGACACTAGAGCTCTCATTTTGAGCCATAGTCATGCAGCCTACATCTTTCATGCTAAGTAAGCCTTGTGCTCCGTCATTTCCCATTCCTGTTAGAATTATACCTGTAGCATTTTTTTGGGCACTTTTGGCTAAGGATTTAAACAATACATCAACAGAAGGACAATGCCGATTAACCGCAGGACCTTCAGATACAATGGCTATATATTGTGCTCCAGAGCGCTTTACTTGTAGGTGTTTACCACCAGGCGCTATAAGTGCTCTACCTGGGATAATTCTATCGCCAGAACTCGCTTCTAAAATTTCTAACTCACATAATGAGTTTAGTCTATCAGCAAAAGCTTTGGTAAATTTTTCTGGCATATGTTGCACTATCACAATTCCTGGGCAAGTAGGAGGAAGTGCGGTAAGTACTTTCTCTAGTGCTATAGTGCCTCCAGTAGAAGATCCTATCGCTATGACCCTATCTGTGGTGTAGCTCATAGAAACTAAATCAACATCATCACTTGCGTTATTTTTACTTAAGACCGACTCAATTATGGACTTAGTATCATCACTGCTATTTTCAATTGAGGGGACAGAAGTATTATTAATGACTTTACTTGATATTGTTTTCTGTAATCTTGCTTTTGATGCGGCTCGGACAACCGTTTTTATATTACTGGCTGCTTCTTCTAGAAAGTTTTTTAAGCCCATTTGAGGCTTGGTAATTATATCAACAGCTCCAGCAGCTAATGCATTAAGAGATAGTTCCGCACCTTTTTCAGCGAGGGAAGAACAAATTACGACTGGAGTTGGCCGTTCAGCCATTATTTTTTTTAAAAAGGATATGCCATCCATACGTGGCATTTCGATATCAAGTACGATAACTTCAGGCCATTGTTTTTGCATTTTACTATAAGCAAATATTGGGTCATTGGCTACAGCATAAACTTCAATATCTGTTGTGTCGTTTAATATCTGTGATATGACTTGCCTTACTACAGCCGAGTCATCAACTATCATTACTTTAATCGTCACTCAAAGCTCCTTAATTATTTTCATACTTGATTAGACTGACACTACCTGTGTTCAAATCTAATGTTACGCTGCGTCCATTAATACCTAAAATATCTTCCTTACAAAAAATCAATTTATTTTTATTCGCCCACTCATGGGCGAATTTAACATTTACTTCACCTATAGAAGGAGTCGCTAAACTTGGATACATGTTACTCCCCCCGTATAAGGCTATTTCATACTCATCCAAAGGGTGAAGTAGTGCCATTTTTTTTAATAAATAATCGAGTGCTTCCTCACCGTAACGATACTTCTGTATAACTTGCGTAACTCTTGAGTTACTCGCTTCATGCGCCAATAAATAATGGCACATGCCAGCAACTCTACTCTTTGAGTGCCAAATTGTTACCGCAACACAAGAGCCCAAAATTGTTTTTATTTCTTTTGTTGTATCATTGCCCTGCGATGGTGAAAAATACACTTCACCAGGTTGCAAGTTCATATGTGTATTACTTAAGGTCATTAACCTCTCTCCAATAAATGACTTTTCTTTTATTGGTTTTCCTTAACGTACGTGTCTATAAATAGCTGGTTTTATTAATTCAAAAGAATGCTCTAAACCATGTAATGTTTCTGAGTGACTAATAAATAGGTGCCCATCTTTATTTAAACATTGTTGCAGAGCACTAATAATCTTTTGTCGCGTTTTGTCATCAAAATAAATCATGACATTACGAATAAAGATTAAATCAAAATTCCCTAGACTTGACATATTATCGAGTAAATTGAAAGTAAAGAAATTCACCCGTTTTCTTAACTCAGGTTTTACTCTCATATACCCTTCAAATTCGCCGGTACCTTTAACGCAGTAAGCTTCTCTATATTTTTTGGGGAGCAATTTAGTTCTATCGTCAATATATATGCCTTTACGAGCGTGCGCTAATACGGACTTATTCACATCAGAAGCAACAACAGACCATGGAGCATTGCAATGTTCATTAAGAAGCATTGCAATACTATAGGGCTCTTCACCTGAAGAGCTTGCCGCACTCCAAACTTTATACTCTCGGTTAGGATTTATTTTGGGTAGAACATGTTGGGCCATGTATTCAAAGTGTTTTTCTTCTCGAAAAAAGAAAGTTTCATTAGTGGTCATTAACTCTAAAGCGACTTCTAATTCATGACTGTTGTTGGGGTTGGTAATAAACCTAAAATAATCCGAAAAGCCATTAGCCTGGATATGTTTTACACGTTTCAATAAACGATGACCTAGCATCATTCGCTTTTGTTTAGCTAAGTGTATACCTAGCTTTTCGTAAACTAGTTTTTGAAAAAGGGTAAATACCTCCTCTGAAGGTAATGTTTCCAATTTACTCATTACACCAACCCTTGCATTATCTAACCTTAACCATCTATACATGGATCCCCAAAGAAAGTAGGGGAGTGTGGTTATGTTATTTTAATAAATTAATAGTTTACAAATTTATCATCATCTTCATCCCTGTTTTTACCATCTTCAACCAACCTACTCGATGATTTTTTTGGTTTTGAGCTGGCACTTGTGCCTTTATTAGTTGGGTTATTACTTGCTTGTATTGCTCTTGTTAGCGGTGAACTTTCTAGGGTAAAATAATTCACCGACTCTTGTAATTGCAATGCCTGCACGTTCATCTCTTCTGAAGTTGCACTGAGCTCCTCAGAAGCTGCAGCATTATGTTGCATAGTTTGATTAACTTGAGCTATAGCTTCATTAATTTGATGTACACCTGAAGCTTGCTCAGAAGATGCAGCAGCAATCTCTTGCACTAAATCAGCTGTTTTATTAATTGAAGGTACCATTTCTTTAAGCGATTGCCCGGCTAAATCAGCGCGTTTTACGCTATCTTTTGCTAATTCACCTATTTCTTGAGCAGCAATTTGACTGCGCTCGGCAAGCTTTCTCACCTCTGAAGCGACAACTGCGAAACCTTTACCGTGATCGCCGGCACGTCCTGCTTCTATAGCGGCGTTTAGTGCCAACAGGTTGGTTTGGTAGGCAATATCATCTATAACACTGATTTTTTCTGCTATTTTTTGCATGGCTTCAACGGTTTCAGAAACAGCTTCCCCTCCTACGGATGCTTCTTTTGAAGCTTGTTGTGCCATACCGTTAGTGATGCCTGCATTTTCATTGTTTTGCGAGATAGATGCCGACATTTGCTCCATTGAGGCAGACGTTTCTTCAACACTAGCGGCTTGTACCGAAGCGCCTTTTGCTATTGTTTGTGCAGTAGAATTAACTTCTGTTGATGCTGAAGATAAAGCTTCGGAGGAAGATCTAACATCATGGATAATGGTAGCCAACTGATCTTTCATATTGGTAATACTAAAGAGTAATGAATTCTTATCATTGTGCTTTAGATCAATTTCAATACTCAAATCACCGTTTGCTACTTGATTACAAACTTCTGCAGCGTAGCGAGGATCACCACCTAAGGTTTTAAATAAATCATAAAAGATAAAAAGCATTAAACCTATAATTATAAACCCCTCAATGAATGAGAACATAATTAACGACGCTCTATTCTTTTCAAATTCTTCCTCCATTGATATCTGATTAGTAGAAATAACCTCTTTGAAGTTTTTCTCCGCATTTTCAGCTAGTGCCGTCATACCTTTACTAGCGGGTCTATCAACGCCACTAACACTCTTATCCACTTTCTTCCCCGTTAAAGAGTCTTTGTTATCGAACTCTTTCAGGGCAGTCAAATATGCCACTTTAAGCTCTGCATGAGCTGTTCTTACATCGACAATTGCTTGTGGATTAAGGGATAACTCTTTAGATTTATTAATTGCATGAGATAATAGACTTTGTACTTTATCTGAGCTGCTTTGAAAACGGGCACTGTACTTATCAAATTGCTTTTTGTCATTGCCTCGAATTAGGACATTTTTCCATTCTTGGACTTGAGTCTTGAATATTACGTGGGCATTAGTAATATCAGTTAATACCTCTACCTTTTGTTCAACTAGTATAAAACTTTTTTCCGTTGAATCATGAAAAAGTGATAGCTCATTAACTGCTTCCCAGCTCAATAATACCAGTGATAATGCAACCAGTAGGCCCAAAAATAGAAGTTTAGCTTTTAAGCTTAATTTTTCTAACATGTTGTTTTCCTCTGCTCTCAAAATTATATTTAATTAACGGGCTTATTGCAGTTCAGCTTCAACTAAGTGGGCTAACTCTCTGGGTGACAGTGTTTTTTCAGCATCCAATAACACAATAAATTCATCATCTTTTTTAGCAATACCCTGAATAAACTCTGCTCTTATTTTTGCGCCAAAAGCGGGAGCATCTTCAATACTACTAGATGAAATGTCGATTACTTCATTAACTGCATCTGCGAGCAGTCCTAAAACACAATGTTGTTCACTTGTGTGTAACTCAATGACAATGACACAGGTTCTTTTGTGAATAGTGATAGGCTTGCGACCTAAGCGAACACTTAAATCGATTACCGGCACAACTTCCCCACGCAAATTTATGACACCGGATATAAATTGTGGCATTAAGGGCACCTGAGTAATGCCTGCATATTCAATAATCTCTCTTGTTTGATGCAAGTCCATACCAAAATGCTCATCGGCAATAGTAAAGGTTAAGAACTGGCTGGATTTTTCCACCATTGTATTCTCCGATTTATCATTTTATTTTGTATTTAATGGCTCATTATTCATAGATATATTGCTCAATCTTTTGTTCTAATAAATGATACCTTCGCGTTAAAGTGGTTTTAATATCACTTCTCTTGGTTACTCATACTTTGAGCCTCAGAGGTTTTATTATTTACTTCATTGCCAATAGCCAGCTCAATCAACTGTGGTACATCTAAGATAAAGGCTATTTCGCCATTACCCAATAAGCTAGATCCACCAATGCCTTTAAGCGCTTTGAAAATAGGACCTAATGGTTTAACTACTGTTTGTATCTCGCCATTGAGTGTATCTACAGCTATGCCTGCAACATCACTGCCGAATTGCACTATAACTAACTCTCTTTTTGGGAGGCAGTGTTTGATACTCTCTGTTTGGAGATGCTCTTGGTTTGGCGAGAGATTGAATATTTCAGACATACTTAAATAAGGGATCATCTCTCCACGTAAATTAATACAGTGTCGACCTTTGATGTCTTGATGATTAGCCAAATCAATACACTCAATAATTGTTGCTTGAGGAATAATGAAATGGGTACCTTTGGCTTCTACGTGAAAACCGTCAATAATGGCGAGTGTTAGCGGTAATCGAATTTTAAATTCGGAGCCGAGCCCTGCTTGTGAACTTATATCTATACTTCCCTGTAGTGCTTCAACATTTCGTTTTACCACATCCATACCAACACCGCGGCCAGATAAATTTGTTACCGCTGCCGCAGTTGAAAAACCAGGATGAAAAATAAGGTGAAAAAGCTCATTATCCGAAAGTTGAGAGTCGACATTTATAATACCTTTCTCGATAGCTTTTTCTCGAACACGTTCTTTGTCAATGCCATTACCATCATCACTAATTGCGATAACTATGTGGCTAGCTTCATGGTAGGCGGCAAGTTTAAGTTGACCTTTGCTCTCTTTTCCAACTGCTTGTCGTTCTTCAATAGACTCTAAGCCATGGTCCATAGCATTTCGAACAATATGGGTAAGTGGATCACCTAATTTTTCAACCATCAAACGATCAAGCTCAGTTTCTGCGCCTTCAATAATTAACTCTACTTCTTTACCTAACTCTTGAGCTGTATCTCTAACAAGTCGTTTGAAACGTTGGAAAGTCCCACCAATAGGGACCATCCTTAAACTTAAAGCGGCATCACGAATTTGGTTAGTGAAATTTTCAAAGTCATCAACAGCTTCAATTAATGGTGAGTTTTTACTGTTTTTTGACAGCAAATCAATACGCTGCTGGTTTATTACTAATTCACCAATAAGATTGATTAGATGATCTAATCGGTTTGAATCAATCCGAATTTGTTTACCTTCTGGACTCTGGCTTTTATTTTTTTGTTGCTTGGTTAAGGCTGCATTAACTACTGTTTCCGGAACTTTATGTTGTTCAGTTAATAGCTCTCCGAGTTTATGATTGACATCTTCCTCCCCAGAGCCAGCAATTTCTTTACTTTGTGATATTAGCGCTAGTTCTAGGGAGTGTTTAGTGAGTGAACCACAGTTCACCAATATATCCCCAAGCCTTTGATTTTCTTCTGGTAACTTATCGATTAATGCTAAGTAATCATCAACTTTAGCACTTGGAGGTAAAATGGTGATGTCAGAGTCATCCTGTACAAACATAAAAGTATTTTCTATTGCTTCTAGGTCTGCATCTGATTGTAGTGAAATCTCATAAGCGAAATAAAGGGTTTCGGCATCAAACGAAGCTGAATCAGGAAAGTTATCGACCAGGGTTTCTATGTGCTTAATTTCTCCAAGACTGCTCAGAAATTTAATGAATGATAAGGGATCCATACCATTTCTAAGGCAATCTGCAGATAATCGTAGTGATATGTGCCAAAGATTATCACCAGCTTCTTCATTTTTTTGTGCATTATCTGTTGTGTTTTCAGCTGTGGAGTCTTGTTCTATTATTGCTTGATTGCCGCTTTCACTTGACCAAGGTTTTAGTGCTTCTAGTAAATCACTGTCTGTTTTTTGTAGGTCAGTTTGTGCATTAAATTCATCTAAAGTAACCCCAACTAGACTTTGAATATGATCGCGGCACTTGAAAATAACATCAACTAAAGTTTTTTCGATTGTTATTTCATTGTCTCTAGCGCGATCGAGTACATTTTCTACTACATGGGTAAAATTAACTATATGGTCTAATCCAAAAATACCAGCTGAGCCTTTAATGGTATGAGCAGAGCGAAATATGTCATTTAGCATTTCATCATCACATTCACCCTCATCCATTTTTAGTAGTACATTTTCCATCGACTCGAGATGCTCCTGAGCCTCGACATAGAAGGTTTGTAATACGGCATCTAAGCTCATTGCTGGCCCTCTTTTTTATTTGAGGCCATTTCATTAGTATTTTTAAAGTCGATAAAGTAGCTGTTTAGTTGGAATAAGTTACTGTAATCAGTGACAGCCTCTCCTAAGCTCGTTATTTGGTAGTTGCTATTTTGTTCATTAATTATTTTCATCAGCATAATGAGTAGTTGTACACCTGCTGTATCAATTTCTGTAATATTTTCAAGTTTAAGTAGTGTTATTTCTTTTACTTTTAACTGTTGAAAGTGCTGTTGATAAATTTCCATTACGCAATAAATGGTGAGTTCACCACTAATGATGATCTCTGTACTGTTATTGCGTTTTTGGGTAATCTTAATATCAGCCATTATTTCTCAACTTTTGTGATTTTTAGCCACCTTGACGGTGTATTGACACGCTACCTTTACCAAGTGTTAAGTAAGCATAGTTACAGCTTGTAGCATTTGCTCTGGTTTAAAAGGTTTTACCATCCAAGCCTTAGCACCTATAGCTTTACCTTGCTGTTTCATATCATCTGACGCTTCAGTAGTGAGCATAATTACGGGGGTAAATTTATAAGCAGCCATTTGTTTAATCGCTTTAACCATATCTATGCCGCCCATATTCGGCATATTTACATCAGAGATGATTAAATGAATTTTTTTACCATCAAGTTTAGTTAAGCCATCTTTGCCATCAACAGCTTCAATAACGTCATAGCCGGCGCCTTTTAAGGTAATCGATACGACTTGTCTGATACTGGCTGAATCATCAACAATTAAAATTGTTTTACTCATTATTTACCTACCATTTATTTTATTAAGCGCGAAGTAAATAATCTTTTAGAAAAAGGTTATTTCATCATTTTTATTCTCTTTGACGCGGTCATTACCATCATGAACCGCAACCTGCTCTAATGTGGTGTAAGTCTGTTTAATGTTATTAAGCCATTGGTCAATATCTACCGGAATAATAGACTCACCCTGACTAAAGTTGTACTGACATTGTTGATAATTAGGAGCTAGTTTATTCATATCATCACAAACATGACCTAGTATTTGACTCACTCTATCTTGAAATTGTAAAGATACCAGAACGTCATCTATTGCTAATTGCACCGTGGTATTTTCTTGTTCAAGTTGATTTGCGCTGAGTATTATTTTTTCACCAGCATTACTGTAGTTCTCAATGACTTTTTTTATCGTTTCTTCGGCTGCATTAATTATCAAGGCATCTTGTTTGGTAAAGTTTTGGGTTTTGTCTAATGTGTTTTGCAGGGTTTCATTTACTTGTTCAATCGTTTTAGTAATACGAGCTCCAGTTTCTCCAGATCGAGTAGATAAGGTTCTAACTTCATCGGCAACAACAGCAAAACCTCGGCCGGCTTCTCCTGCACGTGCTGCTTCAATAGCTGCGTTAAGAGCGAGTAAATTGGTTTGTGACGCTATACCAGCCACTTCATCGCCCATTTTTGAAAGTTCCTCTGCAATAGTTGATAAATTATTTATCTCACTTAAAATTTGATCACGACCAACCATTGCATCATGTAGAGATTTAATGATGGCATTAAGTGATTGCTCAGACTGACTGATAATATGTGTTAAACCACTTTCACCACTCATATCTCCAGAGGTTTCTTGTGATGTTTGAATTGCTTCGGCTAGTTGGTCTTTAATTTGTGCAAAGTTTGTCGCTAATTGATTGATATTGTCATCGCCTTGACCCCTCGCTAAATCGGTCTGACCTGCCCAAACTTCAATGATTTGATGCGCTAAATTTAGGTATTGCTCCAAATGAATATTATCTTGGCTTTGGGTGGTCGATGTTTGTTCCGCTTCTATTAGTTGTTGCTGATAGGCTGAGGTTATTTTTCTTTGAAAGAAGAAACATGCATAACAGGCAGCAATAACAGCCAAACCAAGGACAATCGCTATAAGTAAGCTTAACCCAGTATCAAACAGAGCAAGTAAGACAGAGATTGTGAGAATGACAAAACTGATGTTCAGTTTTTTTTGCATATCAGCAAGCATTGTTACTCCTAAAATGATCGCGTATTACTCCATATCTCTTAATGGAAATCCCCATTAAAAATTAGAGTGAAATAGTTGTGTTATAGATTAGCGTAGACAATGAAATTGAATAAAACAAGAATTGCGAAGTATAAGGTAAGTCGCTGTGTGAACTAACTTTTGTTATTAAAATTTTTTAATTGTTTAAGTCTTTGACAGGGATGAAATAGCCATAAGTAAAATTAGCTAATTGAGACTTTAATTGGCTCTAATTCTGTGTGGTAGCTTCTGCCTAAGTTATATTAATTTCGATATTCTCAGCGATATCAGTGAAGCTTATTCTCATTGACAAGCGAGTTTACTTTTGAAGAAACTCATTCTATGTTGGTAGTTCAGTGGTTAATACTCATTAGGAAGTGTATCTAATAAAAAAGCCTGCAATTGCAGGCTTTTTTAAATGGTAAATTTGACCATTTTATAGAAAGTTAATTACTCTTCAATAAAACGAATAGTACCAGGGTTTAGTTCGGTTGCTAAACGGCTAATTCGCTTGGTATTTGTTGTTGTATCAATAACATCAACACCCGGAAAACTTGGATTTGCCACGCTCACCCATAAGAAATTTGCAGCATCTAAACCAATAAAGGTAATATTCTCTGTACCTGTGTCAGCAACACCAGTAGTGACAATCGCACCTGTAGTTGGGTTAAACTCATAAAGATAACTTACTTCGTGATAGCTAGGAGTAAATATTGCTTGGCTTGCATAGAAGTACCCTTTTTCTGGCGATACCACTACACTGGCTTTAATAAAGCTTGCAGTATTACCTTCAATGTCACTAGCGTTAAGTACTTCGCTCACCTTGTAATCAGTTGTATTAATTTCTTCAATACGGCTAAATGATAGATCAAATGAACTATAACCATTTCTTGTGGTAACAAAAACTTTGTCTTCATTAGCAACTAAGCTGTGTTCAAGCGGGTTAACACCGACTAATGGAATACCTTTAACATTATCATCAGCATTGGCATTAGTTTCAATTTCAGTGTCTGTTGCTGTATCAAATACTGCAACATAAGCAGTGCCGGCGTTATATGAATCATCTTGTCTTTGCATGGCAATATATAACTTACCATCAGTAATTACTGCTGCGGCTGGGCTTGGTGTTCCACTACTGTTATCTGCATGTACGTAACTTGTTAAGTCTAATTCGCCAATTTTAAAGTCTTCGCTAGTGCTTGCTTGAGGATTAACAACCCAAACTTTACTTGAGCCATAACGCAATAAATATGCTTTAGATTCATTTAACGATACTAAGGCATAAGGGTTACGGCTAGTTGAGTCTTGTGCATCTTGTGTTGTATAACTCCAAATCTCAGTATCACGGCTAGCTGCATCACTTGCATTATATTTAGTGACGGTATCAATAAAATACCGACCAATATGATAAACATCACCTTTGTAACTACTTAAGGTGTAATCAGAAGCATCCTTTACATAATAACCTGATGCCACTTGCTGAGTGTCAGCATCAAGATAAGCCACTTCTGAATTACTGTAATCGGGAGCGATTGTTTGCACTACAGCCGAAGCAGGCATTAACTCAATGGGTAAAGCCGTGTCATTATCTGAATTACATGCAGTAAGTAGTGTTGCGCTGATTGCTAAACTTAGTGGCAACAGCTTGTTTTTGAACTTAGGTAACATTTATATATCCTCTATAGAAAATTTTAATTGGATGCTTCGCCCTTGAGCCGGGCGGTTAGCGAGATCTTGGTAGTGTTCATCAAATAGGTTGGCGCAGGTGAAATTGATGCTGTAATTTTTAACACGCCAGTGTAATGACAAGTCGGTAACAATTCGATTGGCAGGGTTACCGGTTTTATTTTGTTCATCATTAGTTTCAAACTGATTACTGCGGTTGAAATATAGTTCTTTATCAATATTGGTGTTTACTTTGATGGCTAAGGCGTCACTTAGCTGATAACTCACCGCAGCACTATATTGCTGGTGATAAATACCGGGTAGTTTTTTATTGTTAAAAGCAACGTATTCAGATTGGGTGTCACTATCAATCCAATGAGCTTGTAAAGAAACAGAGAGTGCAGAGGTGATTTTACTGCCCATTTGCAGCTCTAACCCCAAAAGCTCTGCATTACTAACATTGGTATAACTACCGGTGCCGCTTGAGTTAAATATGGCGACAATAGAGTTCTCTATGGATTGTTGGTAAATAGAAGAGGAGACATCGAAGGACATTAAAGCGATAGTGTCATGATATTTTACCGATAAAGCGTAAGTCTCAGCTTCTTCTGGCAACAAGTTATCATTACCTTTAAAAGCGCCTCTATCACCAAATAGTTCATACAAGGTAGGTGTTCTAACACCTTGGCTCCAATTAATAGAAGTCTTTAAGTTTTTATCACCATAGTTAAAGCCCAGTTCTTGGGTGTTGTATTGTTCTTTTGATTGTTCTTTTGACGGTGAGGTTTGGTTTAAAGCAACATTACTATTGTCTTCAAATAACTGGTTAGCCAAAAGATAACTAGACAGTGGCAAAGATTTACTTTGCCAAGAAAAGCGCGCGCCGACATTAATTTGTTGTTGTTTTGCTTCTATATCACAAGCACTAATGCCATTACATTCATTAGGCTTACCATTATGGGTACTAAAGGAGGTAAATATATTCTTGGTTGCATTGGCAAAAGGGCTGAAAGTAAAAGAGCTAACCGTAAAGCTGGGTTTTACGCCTAAATGTTGTTTACTGGTTTGATAGTCGTTGGTATTTTGCTGAGACTCATTTGGACTATCAAGGTAAAGCTCATCTTTTGTGTCGTTATAATATTCTAATTCAATAGTATCAAGGTATTCAACGCTACTTAACCAATTGTATTGCAAACCATATCTTAGGCTGTCCATTGAAATCTTGGAGCTGTTTTCTGGTGAATTATTCTGGTAATTTGCTAAGCCTTTATCTTGCTTGTTGTAGGTCAGGTTAAGTCGTAGCTGGTGTTGATCTATTTGTGCACTATCGTTGACGAAGAGCGAAATTTTTTCAAAGGCATTATTTCTTAATGGCTCAGTAGTTGATTGTGAAGGATTATCAAAACTTTGTGGCACTAAGTAATCATAATCATTATCGCTAGCTAAATAATTGCCACCAAAAGCTAAGCTGTGATGTTTAAAAGCAGTATTTTTAAGTACATTCAGCTCTTGATAACCAAAAGAGCCGAAGGCAACACTCACTTTATTGGTATTATCACTGGGGTTATAAGTATTTATTCTTATCACTCCGCCAATAGGCGTTGAACCTGTACCAATAGCCTGATTTTTACTAATTTCTATGCTTTCTATTTGCTCGGTTGGGATCTGATTAAGATCAAAGCTACCAAACTGACTATCGTTGACTAACTGGCCGTCGATAAAAAATTGTACCTGTTTAGCACTAGAGCCACGAATAGAAATTGAAACAGGGTTGCCAACACCGCTGATTTGTCTTATTTGAATGCCGTTAACTTGCCCTAAAATATCAGACAAACTTTGTGATGAGTCGATAAAGTCTTCACGGCGAAGCACTTGATAATTACTACTGGCAAACTCATGGTTACTGACTACTTCAATCACTTCTACATCAGTCGTTTTCTCAGCTGAATTTGCTACAACGTGCTTAGAAAATAATAATTGTGAACAAACCATGAAAGTGACTAACTTTACTTTCGTCATGGCTTCTTTAGGCAGAATTTTCATCTAGGACTTAGCAACAGGTTTTTTAGCAAGTAAATGAGTTCGGGTATTATCAATGGCTTTACATATATCTTTTAATGCCGTTAAGCTGCGAATCGACATACGATGCATGGCATCTGCATCAGGCTGTATTATTTGTTTATTGGCGACGGCAGGAATTATGGTCCAGTCTTGCCAGTTAAACCCTTCTCGTTCTTTTTGATTTATCGATAGTGGTTGAATAATCAGTTGCACATCGGCGGGAAGTACTTGCTCAATACTAATTTGAGGGTAGGGCGTTATCACCTGTTTAAATGGATTGTTTACTTGGCAAACATTAAGAAACTGCTGTGGCCAACTGCCTTTTGCAACTGTGGTTAAGGGTCTAGACCAAAGTTCATAAAACCCGGTTATCTTACTTTTATTTTTATACGTTTTCTTTATTGCATCTAGCTCATTTTCAAACTTTTTAGCAACTTGCTCCCCTTGCTGTCTATGACCTGTTAACTTTGAAAAATAACGAACCTCTTTAGCGATATCTTCGAAAGTGTTAGGTTGAGAATAAACAATATTAAAACCCAATTGCTCTAGTCGAGCTAAATCATCACTTGGGTTACCACTTTTCCAAGCAATAATTAAATCAGGCTGAAGTTCAATAACTCGCTCTAGTTGTAAGCGAACATAATTTCCTATTCTCGGTATTTTCTTTGCCTGTTCAGGGAAGTCGGCAAAAGCTGTTGTACCAATAATTTGCTCGCCGGCGCCAACATCATAAAGCATTTCAACGATATGTGGAGCAAGAGCTATAATACTAGGCTTACTATCTTTTTCAACTAATTCAGCATAAGCAGAACTTGAAATTAAGAGTAAAAAACAAACTAGATAGGGTATTTTCATCGTGTTAATTCTATGTGTTAATAAATTATTGAGCTAACGTGTAAAATGCTAACTCTTAGTATTGTCTAACGAGCACGCGCTTTACCAATCAATGCCTTTTTGCGCTTTAATACCACTGTCAAAAGCATGTTTGATAGATTGCACTTCACTGACCGTATCGGCTAAATCAATAATGGCGCGATGACAAGCACGACCGGTAATGATGACATGTTGATGCTTAGGGCGATTGTTTAGTGTTTCAATTACCTCATCTAAATCGAGGTACTTATACGACAGCATGTAAGTCATCTCATCAAGCAAGACTAAATCAAGGTTAGTATCGCTTAGTAACTCTTTACACTTGAGCCAAACTTGTTTTGCTGCGGCTATGTCTTTTTCTTTATCTTGAGTATTCCAGGTGAAACCGGTACCCATAACGCTAAATTTAACACCTGCATTTTCAAGTAATTGTCGCTCCCCGCAAGCCCATGTCCCTTTAATGAATTGAGCTACTGCGGCATTAAGACCATGACCGACAGCACGGGCGACAGTGCCAAAACCAGAGGTACTCTTTCCTTTACCGTTGCCTGTTATAACAATAAGTAAGCCGCGTTCTTCAGTTGCATTATCAATACGAGAGTCTACTTTCTCTTTAAGCTTCTGCATTCTTTGTTTGTGTTTATCAGACATTTTGCTGTCAGTCATTTTTTCATCAGTCATAGGATTACCTCTGCTGTGCTAATTTTGTTAAGTATTAGTTTATTAAAAGTTGCTTTTTAAACATTGATTTATTAAGTTGTGGCCCGTGTGCGATACATAATAAATAAGAAGAATATACTGCCGAGTGCCGAGGTTATTATACCAACGGGTATTTCAGCGTGAGGCAGTGATGAGCGGGCAACCACATCGACCCAAATAAGGAATATGGCACCGACTAGCGCACTGCCTATGATTAACTTAAGGGTGGTTACGCCAATTAGTTGCCTAACAATATGAGGTATCATCAAGCCGACAAAACCGATACCGCCACAGTAGGCAACAATAGTTGCTGTGAGAGCTGCACAAATGCCTAACATAAGTAAACGCAATTTATCAACGTCAACACCTAAACTGGCTGCACTCTCGTCACCGAGTAATAGCGCATCGATTTGCCTATGTAGAGCAATAACAGTGACTATGGCTACCACAAGTACACTCGCTATTACATAGAAGTTACTCATCTCAACGCGGGCTAAACTACCCATCAGCCAAAAAATAACGCGGTTGGTGGCAAAAGGTTCGCCGAAATATAAGATGAACTGAGTAATGGAGGCTAGCATAAACGATACGGCTACCCCTGCGAGCAAAAGCTGCTCCATGCGTTGTAGCACTTTAGCAATAAATACAACTATGATGACTGAAAATAAAGCCCCTAGAAATGCAGCTAAAGGTAAGGCAATAGTTAGATTATCAGCAAGGGTGATATTGGCGATTGTAGCGCCTAAACCTGCGCCGGAAACAATACCAAATAAATAAGGGTCGGCAAGTGGGTTACGGGTGGTGTTTTGTAAAATAGCGCCAGCGATGGCTAAGCCCATTCCTGCTACTAGTGCGACTAAAACTCTTGGGATACGTACTTGCCATATAACCACATTCGCTATTGGGTTTTGGCACTGACTTACAAGACAGGTAAGTAATTCTGAAGAGTCTATATCAGCAGGGCCAAAGGTTATGGCCGCCATCGCAGATAAAATGACTAAAGCTGTTAATGCCAATAAAATGGTAGAAACTTTATTCATCAAACAACTCCGAAACATGGCTATTTTGTTCATGGTTATCTTTCAAATAGAAAGAAACCTGAATAGCGCCAGTTATCGCATCAATGCTTTGCTGACACGGTAAGCCAAATACTTGGCTTAATTGCTTAGGTGTCAGTACTTCTTCAGGGCTGCCATCGGACATAAGCTGGCCTTGATTTAATAACAGTAGTCGTTGGCAGTATAAACTGGCTAAATTAAGATCATGCACTGTCATAATTACAGTGATATTTAGTTTGTTCACTAATTGCAAAACTTGATGTTGATAATAAACATCTAAATGATTTGTTGGTTCATCTAAAATCAAAATTTGACTAGCCTGCACTAGTGCTCTGGCAATTAATACGCGTTGTTGTTCGCCACCGGACAGCAGGTTAAAGTGGTTATGTAGAGCATGCTCTAACCCCACTTTTTGAAGAGCTAAATTAATTTGAGCTTTGTCGTGATCGCTATCTAGTGAAAAGAGTGTTTTATGAGGTAGTAAGCCCATTTTCATAACATCTTGCACTGATAAAGCAAAAATACTGTCGTTCTTTTGCATTACTACAGCAAAGTGCTGAGCAATTTCTTTGGCGCTAAATTGTGTAATAACACGATTTTTTAACTGGATAGTACCGGAAATTTGAGAACTATTAAGGATATTGTTTTGATTGGTTAAACAGCGTAACAGGCTAGTTTTTCCTGCACCGTTTGGACCAATAATGCCGATCACTTCACCTTTTTGAACATTGAAGTTAATGTCTTGTAAGATGGCTTTATTTTGTACCTGCCAGCTTAGCTGAGCGATAGTAAGTAGTGTCGACATAAATAAACTCGTGTTTTCCCGCACGGTAAAAATAATACTAATCGGATTAAACAGGGCTCTCTTATTTAATCTGGTTGGTATGAGTATAGGTTCTTGGTTAGCTATCTGACTTTGAAATAATATTTTAGATAAAAATAAATATCACTTCATTTACAGTTGCGGGTACAGTGATGGATTTTCACCATCTTCGTTAACACAAAAGACCTTTAAGCAGCGGATTCTATATTGATTCAATAATATTAGCAAATTATAGATGTTTAGATGGCTATTTGTTGTGCTTTTCTTCTATTGTATTTTAGTGTTTAGAGCTCATTTATATTACTAATTTAACTGACTACAAAAGCGATAATCTAGTTAAGATACATAATGTGAATGACAATGATTTTCACTTGAAAAATAAACACTTAGCAACAGTAAATTTTCATAATAATTCGATAAATCCTTATTCTTCTACTAACCTTTAAGGCAACTGAATGTCAGTTTTTTTTAATCGATAATGTTGAGGTGTAAGATGAAAGGTAATGCAAAGGTTATAGCAAGCCTAAATGGCTTATTACACAATGAGTTAGCAGCTGTAGATCAATACTTTACTCATTCCAGAATGTATCAAGACTGGGGGTTAGATAAACTATTTGACCAATTAGATCATGAAATGCAAGAAGAGATCACACATGCTGATGCATTAATAAAGCGTATTTTATTTCTTGAAGGAACACCTAATTTATCTGATCGGCGTGATCTTTTAATTGGCAACGATGTTCCGAGTATGCTCAAAAATGATTTAATTCTTGAAATGGAGGTGGTTGCTGCATTGAAAGAAACCATCACCTTATGTGAAAGTGAAGGGGACTTTCAAAGTCGAGAAATGTTAGAGAAACTTCTAGAAGATACTGAAGAAGACCATGTTTATTGGCTTGAGAAACAGCTAGGACTTATCGATAAAGTAGGGCTACAAAATTATATTCAATCACACATGGGCCAACATCTGCCAGGATAAGGGGAGTTAAAATGAAAGGTAATAAACAAGTTATTACATTACTCAATAGTGTCTTGGCAATTGAGCTAATCGCCATTAATCAATATTTTTTACATGCTCGCATGTATAAAAACTGGGGGTTAGATAAACTAAATAAAGCAGATTACAAAATTTCTATTGAAAAAATGAAACAAGCGGACGATTTGATTGAGCGTATTTTGTTTTTAGAAGGACTTCCTAATCTGCAAGATTTAGGACGTTTACATATAGGTGAGCATGCAGCAGAAATATTGCAATCGAATATGGATTTAGAATATGTTTCTCGTAAGGCTCTACAAACACTTATTGTTGAGAGTGAGAAGTTACAAGATTATATCAGTAGAGATTTAGCTGAAGACTTGTTAGAGAATGTAGAAGAGCAAATTGACTGGATTGAATCCCAACAATACATAATTGATCATGCTGGCATTGAAAACTATTTACAATCTATGATGGATTAGCAATAGCTATTGAAAAATATAGGATCACTAGGCTTTAAATAAGATTAAAGCCTAGGCAACTTGCGGCTGTGCTTCAGCGATTTGTAGCAATTTTTTATTGAGAACGCGTTTAGTACACTGGCAGCACTTACCGCACTGTGAGCCAACATTAAGTGTTTTAGTGAGTTCTTTCATTGTCTCTGCACCATTATCTATCGCAGATTCTATTTGTGTATCGGTAACACCATGGCAAATACAAACGTACATATAAGCAGTTCTCTAGTTGAAAAATGACTTCTATTCAATGACGCTTATAATAACCTTAATGATAACGATTATCAATAGTATTGTTTTCTAATGAAATTAGGGACTTACTTTATTTTTATTTTTCCTTCTTCAGGAAGTGTGCTTTTTAGAAGGTTATTCTGTTTTTTTGGTTCTACTTTCGGTGATAAAAGACTTGTTAATGACAGACCAACTTTTTACCTGCTCGTTAAAAAATCCGGATTCTTGAAAAGCTTTAGTTATAGTGCCGCGTTGCCTGAGTATTGCTAGGCCTTTTTGTAAAGCAATGAAGGTCTCTTTTCCTTTTGGATGTTTTTTAGAAACAACAAAGTGTCTACTATCATTCAATGCAACTTTAATCCCCTCAATGGCAGTTATCTCGTACCCAAAGCCTTTTAATATAAAAGGTGGACCATTACTAAAAGGAGCCAACATAATATCAACCCACTGCAAACTCACCAGTTTTGCCATTGAAAGCCACTCTTCATCATGAGTAATAGACTTGGGATTTATCTGAAGGATTGTTTTCCAATCGACATGCCAATTTTTATTAGAAATAATTGAGAGTTTTCTTAAATCGGCTAAGCTTTTGGTCGATAGAGCCTTGTCATTGTTTTTAGATGTATACACACCAGCCAAATATTCCCCCCTTTTGATTACTGGAGCCGAAATATAAACGTCTTCAGTTAATTTACTAACATGGGATAACCATAAAGAATCAAAACTAATGAGTAATAAACCTGACTGTAAAAGTTTTATATTTCTTGCGTCATAATTACCTAGGGTATAGGTAAAATCAAGTGTTGACCCACCTAAGACTAGTGCTTTCTGTACTAAAATAAACTCTACTACGTCTCTGTGTGAATTTGGCCCGGAGAAGTTTTCAATATTTAATATTTTTTGATCCCCAATGAGCGCTTGCGCGTGATGATAAACATCTGTTTCTACAGTGATAGGTATTTTAGCCGGGGAAGACCATACAAGACATGTAGGGAGGATGTAGCTAATAAAAATATATAAACAGCTACGCATCATACTGAAGCCTAATCGGAGTTTGTTCGATTAAGTATAGTAGGTGTTTCTTTAGAGAGACGATTTATACCAATTTGATTAAATTTCTTCCCTACTCAGAGCTCCATTGATGAGCTTAGAACAAAGAAAATATTTTAAACATAGTCATTCTATACTTAGTTGATTTTGACAAGGGAATAACCATTCTCGTCAATCAATGCCTTGTCTTTAAGCCTTTTAATTCTCGCTGAGTGGGAAAGAACTTAATCAACTTGGTATTTAGTGTAATAAAAAAGGAGCCTCAGCTCCTTTTTTTCATCTCATAATTAAGGTATTAATTACCAAATCTTAACGCGTTTTTCTGGTGCTATATACATAGCATCGCCTTCTTTAACATTAAATGCATCGTAGAATTCATTCATGTTTGAAAGTGAGCCAAGTGCACGGAATTCAGCAGGAGAGTGAGGGTCGGTTGCAACACGATTACGCATTGATTTTTCAACAATCTTAGCACGCCAAATTTGTGCATAACCCATAAAGAATCGTTGATCGCCAGTTAAGCCATCAATAACAGGTGCATCTTTACCATTTAAAGAAGCTCTATAAGCCTTATAGGCAATAGTCACACCTGATAAATCACCAATGTTCTCACCTAAGGTTAATTTACCGTTTACGGTTAAATCATCAAAAACGTGATATTCATCATATTGTTCAACTAATGCTTTTGTTCTGCTTGAAAATTCAGCTAAATCTTGTTCAGTCCACCAGTTACGTAAGTTACCTTCAGCGTCATATTTACTGCCTTGGTCATCAAAACCATGGCCCATTTCATGGCCAATTACAGCACCAATACCACCGTAGTTAACTGCATCATCTGCTTTCATATTAAAGAAAGGAGCTTGTAAAATTGCAGCAGGGAAAACAATTTCATTAACCGTTGGGTTATAATAAGCATTAACAGTTTGTGGAGTCATGCCCCATTCCCAGTTTTTAATTGGGCCACCAAGTTTTGAAACTTCTTTATCGTGCGAAAGACGTGAAGAACGCAGGATATTACCGACTAAATCGTTCGCATCGATGCTAAGTCCTGAGTAATCTTCCCATCTGTCAGGGTAACCAATTTTAGGGGTAAAAGCGGCTAACTTAACATGTGCAGCTTTTTTGGTATCTGCAGACATCCATTCAAGATCGTCAATGCTATTGCCATAAGATGAGCGTAGGTTTTCAACTAACTGACTCATACGTGATTTAGCTTGTGGCGTAAAGTGGCGACTAACATAGACTTTGCCAATGACTTCACCTAAATTACTGTTAACTACACCCACGCCACGTTTCCATTGTGGACGCTGCTCTTCACGACCGCTTAATTGTTTTGAATAAAAATCAAAGTTTTCATTATCAATATCAGTGCTTAAGTAACCAGAAAAATTACTTAAACTATGAAATGTTAGATAAGTTTGCCAATCAGCTAATGACGTTTTTTCAAATATCTCACCAAAACCAGCAACAAAATCAGGTTGATTAATTATGATATCTTTTTGTGAGGCTACGCCTTGAGCTGCAAGGTACGCTGACCAATCAAAAGCACTTGTTAATTCATCTAATTGATTAACAGCGAATTTATTGTAACGTTTTTCACTGTCTCGGCTTTGTACTTGTGTCCAGTGAAATTTCGCCAATTGTGTTTCTAGATCCATAATTTTTTGTGCAGCTTGCTTACCATTTTTAAGGCCAGCTAAATCAAACATTTTTTCAATATGGGCAGTGTAACCAGCGCGTAATTTGCTATAACGCTCTGTTTCATTGAAGTAGTAATCTTTGTCAGGTAAGCCTAAACCACTTTGCCAGATATGCGTTGCATAACTGCTAGAGTCTTTTGCATCAACGCTTATGTAAAATGCTAAAGGACTTCCAACACCTACCGCTTGATACTTACCAAAAAAGGCAGCTAATTCTGATTTATTATCTAACTTGTTAATAGCATCAAAAATTGGCTGAATAGGTTGAGTACCTAAATTATTACGCTTTTCAGTATCCATATATGAGCGGAAAATATCGGCTACTTTTTGCTCATCAGTTCCGTTTTTAAGGTTTTTAGTTGCAGCAAGCTCTTCTATAATCGCTTTTACGTCATCATCAGCTTTGTCACGTAAATCATAGAATGAACCTATAGCTGTTTTATCGCCTGGGATATCGTGGCTTTTTAGCCAGTTACCATTTACATGGCGATAGAAGTTATCTTGTGGACGGATGCTATTGTCTAAATTTGCTTTTTCAATACCTGAAGCTAGCACTGTTTTTTGAGTCACTAATGGTGCGTTACTGCTGTTATCTGCTTGAGTTGTACAGCCAGTCATTAGCAATAAAGATGAACATATTGCACTAGTAATAATTGCTTTCATGAAATTTCCTTGTCTATAACTCACCGAGTGAGCGTTGAAGAATTTGAGGTGTAATACCAATTTCATTAAATTATTGCCCACTTGTGCAGGTTAAAATATTTCATGGCCGCGTTGCTTTCAATCCCAATAGCCTACTATTGCTCAATCAAGCGCCTTGCCCTGATTTATTTATCCTACGCACAACAAGATCACAAACTTAATGAAAGTGGTATAAATAGCTTTATAATTTTTATATTTTGAACATGCTATTACGCACGATTGCTCGATTCTACGGGGAATTTTTAATGATTTCTAGCGCGTGAAACATCTGTTTACATTTTTGTTTAATTCTGAAATATGAGCAAAAAATATTAGTTACTGCAGTATTAATCCAATACCTTGGTTTTACTGGGTTAACACTGCATTAACAATTGGTGAGGTGTACTTAACTTACAAAACTTGCTCTGCAAGTTATAAAGTTTTTCCATGAGGTAATACGGCATTGGAGAAAATAATACCGGCGACCAGGGACATAAAGATTAAGAATGTTTGTGAACCTAAATCAGGTACGTTCAACATATTCTGCCCAGAGACAGCATTATTTAAGCCTATATACACTTTTGATCCTGGTACAAGTACAACTAAACCAAGCAATCTTACAATACTTGAAGGTAAGTTCATCAAACGGGAGAATAAATTACTGTATAAGCCAAGCACGAATGCGCCAACAAAAGCCCCTAGTGCAACGCCTAAATATTCACTTGCCCAAATACTCACGCCAAAAGCAAGATAACCAGAGATCATGCCCCAAGGCGCGTCTTTTAATCGAACTTTAAATAGGATAACTAGACTGATAGATAAGGTGGTAACAGCGAGCCATGATGTCCATACAGGCATCGTTTCAGGGGGAATAAAGTCGACAGTGCCCCAAAGTAAATTAGCAAGTGCCATGCCTAATACCGCACCAAAATAGAGTTTAAACAGCACCATTATACTGTCCATGATACGTGCGGTACCAGACATTAAATGTCGTGCGGCAAGCTCAGATAACCCCACAGTTAAAGACAAGCCAGGTATAAAAACAATAATGCTAGAAAGGATTACCATCGGGATATTAATACTGGGATCAATTAACGATATTGCAGAAGCGAGGAACGCTGCAGATATTGCTGAAATAGGTTCGAGTAAATCGGACATACGTCGAGATCTTTCTGCCCATAAGACAAAGAGAAAAGTAACCCATCCTAATATTGCCGACCAAAAAACATCATGCCAACTGGTTTGCATTAGCATAGCAAAAGCGCCACTTGAAGCACCAAAAGCTAAAAAGGATAAAAAGGTGCCATAAGGTGCTGGTTTATTTTTTACTTCGGCTAAACGTTCAATCGCTTCATCGAGTGTTCGTTGGCCATTAATCAATTCATCAACAAGTTCATCTATACGTGCTAAAGAGCCAAGATCGATATCACCGGGAGTTACACGGACTAAATGGTTATATTGCTGATCATCTTCATCATCAGATAAAATAAAAGTTAGGGCAGTAGGTGTTATGATAAATGAAGCACGAATATCAAGAAACTTAGCAATAGATAATAGGTTGTCTTCTAAGCGATAGGCAGTAGAGCCTAGCTTATGTAAAGCTTTGCCTAATTTTATGATAAAGCGACGTTTTTGGTAAAAATTATCGGTTTGTTGCATTGCTATATAAAATGGTAAGTTGCACTGTTTGCTATGTTAATCGATTTTGCCAAAACAGGGTATAAAAAATTACTTAAAAAATAAATAAAAGAGAAAAAAAATGACATTAATAATTATTTTAGCTTGTGTTTTTTTAGCTGTTTTTTTAATGGTAACTTTGGGAGAAAAGTTTGGTAAACCCATGACAGGTGAACAACAAGGAAAGTACAGTAAGGTCATTAAAATTTTAGTGTTTATTGCAATCGTTGGTGCAATTATCAAAACAATTTCTTAAACAGCCTTAAACGACTTTATTGCCTATTAATCATCAGGTAAAATCTACGCTTACAGTTAATTTCATACACAAAGAGAGCCGGAAATGTTGCAACTGCCTAAACTCAATTTAAAAGATAAAGTTTCAGCCCAAGAGTGGCAAATTCGCGTTGACTTAGCGGCTTGTTATCGGTTGTTGCAAATGCATGGCTGGGATGATCTTATTCACACGCATATATCTGCGCGTATTCCAGGCACAGAACATATCTTGATCAATGCATTTGGTTTAGCTTTTGAAGAGATAACAGCATCGAATTTAGTTAAAATTGATATTAACGGTAATATCATTGATAAAAATAGCCCGTTTGAAATAAACCCTGCTGGTTTTACTATTCACAGTGCAGTACACGAAGCACGCCATGATGATATTTGTGCATTACATATTCACACCAATGAAACGATTGCCGTAGCCAGTGTTGAGGAGGGCTTATTACCATTAAGCCAGTATTCAATGTTTGCCTTAGCATCGATGAGTTATCATGATTATGAAGGGCTTGCAGTGAATGACGAAGAAAAACTTAGGTTGCAAAATGACTTAGGCGAGGCAAACTTTATGTTATTACGAAATCATGGAGCATTGACTATGGGTAAAACTATTGGTGATGCTTTTATGCATATGTATGATTTAACACGAGCTTGTGAAATACAATTACAGGTCATGGCTACAGGCATGAAACCTATTTATGCCCCGCAAAGTATTATTGATGGCATTAAAGCACAAGCTAATATTGTACATGATGGTGAAACTGGCGGCCAAAAAGCATGGCCAGCGATGCTGCGCAGAGTGTACCGTAAGTATCCCAACTTTGCCGAATAGCGGCTTTTCTTTTTGCTGAATCGTCCTATTTAGGCGTCAAAAGTACTCATTGACTAGCGTCAACTCCGTGCTTTTTTCTTTAAATCGAACAATTCAACTTTAAGATAAAGCACTATTTATATAGAAATAGATTTAATAATTAGAATCAATTTAAAAGAACTAACTTAATCGAGAAAAATATGAAGATTACTCACGTTGAAATTTTTGATATTGAATGTCCAAAGCGAGCTGGTTGGAACCCTGTTTTTGTCCGTATACATACTGACGAAGGCATTAGTGGTGTCGGTGAAGCGGGTTTAGCTTATGACTGGGGTCATAGTGCAGCAGCAGCCATGGTTAAAGAAATCAGTGAAGCGGTATTGATTGGTTTTAACCCGTTTAATACTGAGCTTTTATGGTCGCGCATGTTACGTGAAAGCTTTTGGGGCTTAGGTGGCGGACCTGTTTTATATTCTGCTATGAGCGCTATTGATACCGCTCTGTGGGATATTAAAGGTAAGGCTTTAGGCGTTCCGGTTTATCAATTATTGGGCGGCAAGGTAAATGACAAGCTACGTACCTATGCCAGTCAACTTCAGTTTGACTGGGACACTGAAATTAAAAAGCTTATTGAACCTGAGCAGTATGCTGAAGCGGCGCTAAAAGCGGTTGCACAGGGCTATGATGCCGTTAAGGTTGATCCAATCGTTTATAATGCCGATGGCAGCTCTTCTTTTGATCGCACTAAATTATTTACTAAACCGCAAATGCGTTTATTTGGCAACAGATTACGTGCTATTCGTGATGCTGTTGGTGAAGATGTAGATATTATTTTTGAATCTCATTCATTAATGGGTGCAGCCTCAGCTATCCAAATGGGCCGAATTGTCGAAGAAGTTGGCTGTATGATGTACGAAGAGCCAGTTAATTACTTGAACCCAGCAGTGCATAAAAAAGTATCTGATAACGTTAATGTTCCTATTGCTGGTGGTGAACGCTTGTATCATCGCTGGGATGTAAGACCTTACTTTGAAGATCAAAGTATTGATGTTTTACAACCTGATGTTGGTTTATGTGGCGGTTTTACTGAATCGAAGAAAGTCTGTGATTATGCTGATGTTTACGATATTCGTATACAGGCGCACGTATGTGGCGGTCCAGTTGCTACAGCGGCATCATTGCACTTAGAAACAGCTATTCCGAATTTCTTAATTCATGAGCATCATACGTATGCTACTAAAGACTGGAACAGAGAGTTGTGTTTACAAGACCCACAGCCAGTTGATGGTATCTTTCAAGTGACAGAAGTGCCGGGTATCGGTATTGAACTTAACGATGCGATAGTTAAAAAATCACCACACGTTACCGTTAAGTAGATAGCTCTATCGACAGTTTTATCTGCTAACGTTCAGCGTTAGACAGTTGATAAATATGAAGCGCATTGTGATAAAGCAATGCGCTTTTTTCTTTTTCACCACACAGCTTTATTACGTCAGACTCCAGAATATCCTGCCAATAACTTTCATAGTCTTTATTCGTTAGTTCATTACCGAGATTACTATCTAGCTTATTACCGCACTTATTACCGAGTAAGCACAGCGGAAAGTTACTGGCTAGCATCACTCGCTCAACTGAAAACATTTTGAGGCAAAAACGTGTTACTTTCGAAAACCACGACATTTTGTATTGTCGGTCTTGCATCTCCCATCCGGAACATTTAATGAATACATTCGGGAATTTGGCCAGTTCAGTTATATGCTGTTGCCATAAGATCCAAGCATCACCGTTAATGTCTTTAGAAGAGACCTTAGGAGGGAATCCAGCATGATTAATGATAAAACGAAGCTGAGAATTATTAGAAATGGTTTCTCTTAACAGCGGCATTACCTTTAGAGTACTTTCATCAGCCAGCGGTAACTGTAACTCAAAAATAAAGTCGGTCACTTCATTTAGACTAGCGAAATTTTGCTGTGCATGATGATTGGCTAAAATAGTATAAGCTTGCTCATCAAAAATATGGCGAGCGCCAATCAAACTTTGATACTGCTGTAACCTTTTTAAGGTTGCTTGGAAGTGCTCAGGCGTTGCTAATAAATCTATACTGGCTATCGTTCTATTACTTTGACAATCCAAACTTTCGATATATTCAAGTTCGCGCCAAGGTTGAGTATTATCAAAACCTGCTTCAATATGAATAAAACCGGATAACTTAATTTTATTATTAACCAACAAGGATTTATTTATATCATCAATAGAAAAATCCTGTTGGATAATCGACTTGTCTGACCAAAAAGGCGGGTTTTGTGTTTTAAGCCAATGATAATCGCCACGTGAGCGGTTAAATAAATGTAGATGAGGGTCAATAATTTTAATGGTCATACTGGTTAACTCTTATATCTTTCACACTTATTAAACCCAATTACTATGAAGATTACTGCGCGGTATAACCGCCATCAATCACTTGTAAACTACCCGTGATAAACTTGGCTTTATCGGAAGCTAAAAATAGTACTAACTCAGCGACTTCTTCAGGCTGACCTAAGCGTTGTAACGGCTGTAACTTAGCTTCATCTTGATGCACTTCATTTATATCAGCACCTGATTTTTGGCAATAGTTATTAATTGCTTGATGGTACAAAGGGGTTTCAATAGTGCCTGGGCAAACGGCATTAGCACGAATATTAAAAGCTGCATAATCAAGTGCAGTTGTTTTTGCTATAGAGGCTAAGGCACTTTTACTTAAGTTATAGGCAAACGAATTATGCTTGGCAATTAAGGCTTGATCAGATGCCATCAATAAAATAGCGCCATTATTATTAGCTTTCA